>Ga0325410_1005766_pt1 | contig 13647 bp, 7 predicted proteins | sample PopdelMetagenome_16_FD_206182 | JGI IMG/M metagenome (GOLD analysis project Ga0325410, IMG submission 206182) | Populus deltoides microbial communities from Bellville, Georgia, United States - Xylem-PdIQD-R3 | ecosystem: Host-associated > Plants > Phyllosphere > Stem > Wood/Secondary xylem... | reverse complement strand
GGATAGTGATCTTCAATTTGAGGGTCTAGTCAGTGGAACCGATGAACCATGCGAGTTGGTTAGATGTGCTGGGGCAGACGGCTTATATATAGTACAGGGGAAAGAACTAGAAAGAAAGAAAAAGATATTGAGTAAGCTAAAAGCAACTATCAACGAAGACCATACCTGGAGTTTCAAACATGAAAACATACTATCCTAGTCGGGGAGGGATTTTCTCTAACTCCACTCCTTGTTATATATATATATAAGTGGAAAACTACTCTTAAAACTCAAGCCATGAAATTGAATTTTTGGATAATAAAACATTGGCCCGGGGACCTTTCCTAGGCCGGGCGAAGTCGAGATAGATTCACATGGATAGAAAGCCCATAGACGAGAGTTTGGAGGAAAATTTCCATTTTTTGTTTGGAGAAGACAATGAAAAATGAACCACCGTTTTAAAAGTACCAATACCACAAGCAGATTAAACTTATACTTATATTCTGCATCTTTAAAGAGATCTCGTAGGGAAAGAGGTATATTGAATTACTATAAATAGATTCATGTGTACTTCTATGGAAATCCTCTCTCACTTGAAGCTAAATGAAGATAAGAAGGGCCTAAAATCAATGCATTCCTTTCTTCGTGAAGGTTCCTTCCATCTGATCCCTCGAAGTCGCTCAATTACCTTCAAAGAGTGATTGATATATTTTACAAAACGTAGGCGCAAGGTCCTCTAGACACTGTATTACGTGCTGTAGTTTGAAATCTTGTGATGGGTTTATGAACGTTTGTAGGATATACTGTATTACGTGCTTTAGTTTGAAATCTTGTGATGGGTTTATGAACGTTTGTAGGATATACTGTATTACGTGCTGTAGTTTGAAATCTTGTGATGGGTTTATGAACGTTTGTAGGATATACTTTGAGGAACTCTAGGCCTCCTTAGATTGGTTGTTTAGTTCGAGATAATCATGTGATACTTTTATTCATGGCCTTTAAGTTATTTAAATAGCTGAACCTCTTGATGTAATTTAGATTTTGGGGGTAAATCCAATTTATATGCCACAATGCCAATCTTAAATGAGATTTTAAATAGTCAAAAAAATTAGGGAGTAAGTTTTTAGGTATCCCATTTTACTCAAAGATTGAAAGATAATGTAAATTCAAGATTAAATTTAATGATTATCGGACGAATTTGCATAAAAATTAAGTCTGAAGACTTAAATAGGTATTCAATAGACCAATTTGATTTAATTATAAGTCCAATTAAATGTTTAATTAAATTCTAGAATTAATTTGAGATAAATTAAAAGAATTAATTCAATGCAAGGACTTAATTAGGCTTTTAATGAGTTAAATTAATTTTATTAGAGATTTAATTGGTGAAAAATTAAGTTTGAAACCTTAATTTGGGTTTGATTAAGAAGCTTGGAATTTTAAAGGATCATATTTAATTTTTCCAAACTCAATTAGATGAAATTAAGGATAAAGTTGCAAAAAAATCAAAGTTTTAGGGATAAATTATGGGCCAAATTTAAGAAATTCAAGGCTAAGGATCTTTTTGCAAAAAACGCATCAATTCAAGGATCCAGTTAGGTACAATTAAGGATAAAATTGAAGAAATTAGAAGTTTGAAAGTTAATCAAGGATGAAATTGAAAATATCCAAGACCATGGATCAAGTTGAAAAAAACGCTAAACTCAAAGGGTCATTTTAATAATTGGCAGGGATGAAATTGAATTGATTCTTAGAATCAAAATTCAAGGACTCAATTGAATAAATTGAAAGGTTGAGAGCTGAAATGGAAACATGAGTTTTAAACCTAAATTAACCCTAATCACCAAAACGACATTGTTTCATTTAAATGAAATGATGTGTTTTTGTATTTTTTTTGAAGGAAAAAACGATGTATTTTGGATAAAAATAATATCGTTTTGGTCAACAAAAGTAAAAAAATAATAGTGCAGATGACGCATTGTCTAGCATTGTTCATCATCTTCAACCTTTATACTAGAAAGGCTGCCCGAGTGACTATTTTTCAAAGGCATTTAATGCATCATCTCTCTACCAAACAAGACAAACAAGGCATCACTATCATGGACCAACATTGTACTATGCCCCAATGTTATTTTCATAAGGTGGTAACCTCTGTATCTACCACACCGACGCCCCAAAGATACTAACCCAGTCAGCCTGTGCAACCCAGTGAAAAAAAAAAGAGGAGGGAGAGAACCCAAAAGTAAACCCCTGTACCATTTTTTCTAAAAAAGAGAAGAAGGAACAAAGCCACCTTCCCTCTTTTCCTCGCCTCAAACAATATCCCCTCTGTTTTAGCTTAAAATCATGACCCTCTCTTTTCCTTCCCCACAGTGAAAGCCAAACAACACCATTTTCAACCTCTAGCAGCTTCACCATAAAAAACCAACCTCTCATTTCCTTCTCCTTTACTGTAAAAAATATATCCACACAATACCTCAGTATAACAAATTCTCTTCCCTTGGCGACACCACCACAGCTTGTCACTACCATCAACTTCACATGTACCACCGCCAACCTCAATTAGGACCACCACGCCATGATAACCTCCACTATTCACAGTAGGTTTCAGCAACACCCACACCAGCTCAACTTCCCTTAACAAAAAGACCATCATATTCCTCACTATTCAGCAATTCCAGCAAGCGACCTTTTCTCCTCACCATGACCAGCCTTGCATCAAACTCCTTTCAAGAGCAGCCCCACTAGCAACGAAAACAAACCTTTAACCTAAGAAACACCATATGCCTCCATCTCATTCCCTCAGTGCCAACAACTGTGGTCGTAGCTTCTTTCTCTAGTGCCACCAGTAGCGGCAACATGCTATGCCATGTAACTTTATCTTCCTCTTTTTTTTAGCAAGCTTTTGTTGCATGCAAGCCATAATTAATTCATGTCCTATAGTTGCTATTTTGTTTTTACTAGCAAAGGACAAGATGGGCTGGACCCTTAACCTATCCTATATGGCTAGGTTGGGTCCAACCCAATATATATATATATATAAAGGAAGAAATGTTTGGGCCTTCATTCAGCCCAACCCAACCAGCTTAGGCTTGGACCTCAAGCCCGACCATCCCAAACCCTCGGCTAAGGGTGTGTTTGCCAAACACACCCTAATGTCTTTCCCTTAGTTTTTAGATTTTTTTTTTAATTTCAATACCTAGTCAAACAAAGTCTTAAAATCTTCAAAAAAATCTAAAAAATTCAGAGATTATTTAAAAAAGATTTTTAGGCCTCTCGTGCATTTTCCTAGCAATTTTATTTAATATTAGACTGTATACTTACACTGTAAGATACAAAACCAATATTAAAAATACTCAACTTTCTTTAAAAACTTTGCCAAAAATACCATAACAAATATTTTGTTTAATTGATATTCGATGTATTAAGATTTAGTTATAGACTTTAATATGTGAGGATATAAAATTAGATTGTAAAGTATACCCTCAGGTATTAAAGATACAAAGTAGAAAATAAATGTAATGCTAAAATTAAGACCTTAGAACGATTAGGATTTAACCTGAAAGATAGAGACTTTTCATGAAAAGAGATCTATTTCGAACTTTAGAAAAGACTAGCAGATAGAAACATGACTTAGAATAACAATCAATCAACAATGCAACTTACCCTAGGTAGGTTGCACTGGGGTGACACATCTTCCCCTTACACAACTAGTCTCATTACCCAGGCTCTCGCAGACTATATGGTTTCTAGTGACCATGATATTAGGTGTCGACTCCCTCAAATCATAACTTTAAGATTAAACCCTAAAACCCTTCATTCCAGGAGGCAACTCAGCCATTCAACGCAGTGCACATCACGACACCAGCCATACTACCTATTCTTTGGGTTTAGAACTCATAAAACATTGAAAGTACATCTCCAACATCTTGTTGACCACCTCACTTTCACAATCAATTTGTGAGCAATAAGCTTAACTAAAATCAAATTTAGTTATATTTAAGTAGAATAATTCTAAAAAAAAAGAACTTGTGAACACCACGGTCACAATTACAAACAATAAACTCGGGCATGCAATGAAGCTTGAATATGTGGGGAAAAGATGTTTGAGTAGCTGTGGTGGCCATGTGAGGGTGTTTAATGGGAAAAAATAGCTATATTTGGATAATCGGTCAACTACCATAAAAATAGTAGAATTACCTCTAGATGTTGGCAAGCCATCCACAAAGTCCATGTAGATATTCATCTACATATGACATGGAATTGGAAGAGGGCTAAGTAGACTAATGATTTTAACTTGGTCCACCTTATTTCTTTAACAAACATCTCATTCTTGGATAAATTTTCATAAATCCCCCTTTATACCTTTCCAATAGAAAACTAATTTGATTTTATGGAGATATTTATGGAGCCTTTCATAATTGTTGGAATGGAATTCATTGATTATAAGAATAATCATTTCGGATGTAGGAAATAGGAAAATATGATCTTAATAGAAATCAATTATCTCTTAAATAACCATGGTCCCAATGATTCTCATTCCTTGATTTTCACCACCAAATCTTGCGAGTAAGGGTTGGAAAAAGTTTTGGATTTCATGGGACCCACCCAACTAGGAATAAGAGAAGATAACACATGCTTGAATTTTTAATTTTTGAGAAAAAACATTGGTAGCTAAATTTTCCCTATCTTTTTTTTAGTGAATTTGAAAATCAAACCTTAAGAGCTTCACCAATAATTTTTGTTGAGCAACCATAGTAATTGTTTATCTCAACAAAAATTGCAAACTCTTATGGTATATTTGGACAATAAATTTGGCTTCTAAAAGATATGAATGCCATTTTTAGACCACATTAACCAAGGCCAGCATTTCCTTCTTATATATGGACAAGTCAAGATTTTTTCCATGTAAAACATGGCTAAAAAAGGAAATTGATCGGTCTTTTTACTTGAGCATTATACCTAAACCCATACCAGATGCATCACATTCTATAATGAATGTCTGTGAAAAATCTAGAAGAGCTAACCCAAGTCTGGATGTTATGGACCTTTTTAATTCTTTAAAAGCTTGTTCTTCTTCAAGAGTCCACCTTAAGGAATCCTTCTTGAGCATATGGGTCAATGGTTGAGCAATGATGCCATAATGGTGGATGAATTTTCGGTAGTAACCAAAGAGCCCAAAAAACCTTTTAAGCATTTTAATGTGGTCGGCATGGGCCATGTCACCATGAATGATATTTTTTCAGAATATATAGCCACTACATGATAAGAAATAAAATGCCCTAAGTAGCCAAGTTCTTCTTATCTAAATTGGCATTATTCTCACTTGATAAAAAATTGGTTAACTTGTAAAATGTGTAGTATACGATGCACAAGTAATAAATGCCCTTTGCATGACTTGCTAAAATTATAAAATATTATAAAAAAATACCAAGATGAATTTACAAAGAAATGACTTCAATACGTCTTTCATCATGTTTTGAAAAGTTACATGTGTATTTGTAAGGCCAAATGTCATGACCATAAATTTATAATGGCTTTGGTGTATATGAAAAGCCAGTTTCTCTTTATCTTTAGGGTGCATACAAATTTGATGGTGTCCCGATCATAAAATAAACTTTGTAAAAAATCATGCCCTGTGTAATTCATTGAATAACTCGTCGATGATAGGTATCATGAATCTATCCTTGACTATAATGTTGTTGGCTGCTCAATTATCAACATACAGTTGTTATAAGTCATTATGTTTTTTGATTAATAATACAAGAAAGGAATAGAGACTTGTGTTTGGACACGTCATACTAGATGATAGGAGCCCCTTCACCATGTTTTTAATTTCTTTATTTTGGTAATATGGATAACAATAAAGCTTAATTAAAATTGGATTGACTCCATGTAGCAATGGAATCTTGTGATTTTAAGAGCGATGAGATGCCAAGCCTTAACCTCTTGGAAATGGCAAAATAGTGATTCAAAATGGTCACCAAATATGGATTTAATTGATTAATTGTAGCTCATTGTTCCCATCATAAATTCAAGGAATTTAGTTGCAATAAAAATCTCCTTTTCATTTTCTCAACTACTTTTTAAAATCATGACCTTTTCATCATATACAACTTTATTGTTTTTCCTTACCACCAAAACCACATCCATATCTCATTGGATTCCTAAATACTTGGACTTAATATTTTAGCCATTGAGTTCAAAAAATAGCATCATATCATATCCTTCCACGAGTAAAAGGAAAAAAACCCATGTGGAACTGAACCTTTTGAGCTGAAAATAGATAAATTCTCCAATCTTCATTTTATTTTCATTCGTCACTTGTACTGAAAACTCTTTGTTTTTTGTGGGATAAGTTCTCATTTTGATAGATAACTTTGAATTCAAAAAGTTATAGGTGCTACAGAATCCACTAATACTATAACCATAAAATCTCTAATTCCTAAAAAATACATGTCTAAGGTTTCATATTTCCTAAAATAACATGGAAAATAATTTCAGGAATCTCCTCTTTATGTTTCTCTTTTATGTTAGTTTCATCCAATGTCTCATTAATAGAAGGAAAAATTCATTATATTAAAAGTAACTTCTTACAATGATTGTTTGGAGAAAAGTTTTCATCATAAATGAAGCATAACCCACCTCTTTTCTTGTAACTTGACTGAGATCATTATTTTAATGGTGATGGTATGGGCACAGGTAAGAGATGTTGAGGGTAAGGGTGACTATCCTTTGATTAATGAGGCCTTTCAAGGTTCCATATACCTTTTTTTTTTTTTCCAATACATACAAGACTTATAGAGCCATGCAATACCAATAACAATAGACAAGGAAACTATATTACATGTTTTCACATCAGCTCGTATTACTACCTTTAAATACTCATAAAACCACCTAACTTGTTATTTTTTATATAAATGGACAGCTCAATATAACAAACAATTAAACTCCATTTGCTAATAATATATGATTTCTATTTGTTTAAGCTTAGTGAGATCTCAAAAAAGTTTTGGTATTTTAGATTTTCATAACATAAATGCATCTTGTACTTGAAAACCTCCCAATTGATACCTTTCAATCTATGTTTGAAACATTAATACCACAATTAAACATCATCATCTAAGTGGTAACCGGTCATTAGAAGTTTCTTCACCTCTTTTGTGTATTGCAACTTAGAAAATCACTTTACCTGATAAATCTACCTAGTTAGATCTTCAAATTCATCATAGCGTGGAAAGTTCAACTTTGTGATTTTAGTCGTGAGAAAGCCTCCACCTAAAGGGATATGACGATGCCATGAGAAGGCTTGACTTTGTTGTCATATCCTCTGTTATGCATAAAAAAGCGAACATGTTCTCTATATGCTTCAAAAGGTTCTCTTCACTAAGCCCTTATGGCTTTTTATAGTTCTTTTTGGCCCATAACTAATGAGCAAAACTTATTCTCCACTTGTTTGAGGTGGTGGTCGGATATGCCGAGCTTTGATACTAAGTTGTTATATGTTATAGTTTGAGATCTCGTGATGGGTTTATGAATGGGTAGAGAACAAGAATCGTCCTTGCATTTTCTACCTTTGGTGGCAAGTTTATAGGATACTTTAAGAGAGACCTTCTTAGATTGGTTTAATTTAAGAAAAACCACAACTCCAAGTTAACTCTAGGTTAAAAGTAATAATAATATGATACTTTTATTCATGGCCTCAAACTATTTAAATAGCCAAATGACTTTTGATGTAATAGACAATAACCTATTATTAGGGAAAGAAAAATTACATTGTATAATTCTCGCACAAACTTATTAAAAGGAAATAACATTGATTTTAATTATTTAATGGTAAGCATCAATCACTCCCATCCTATGATGCTTGGTCTCTAACACTTTGTTTTTCCCTAATCTATACAAGGTACATGTCTCAATCTTGCTTAGTGATTCCTATTTTGATTATTGTTAACTCAGTATTGATTTTGTGTTTGAGTTAGAGGTCCCTCTCCCAATCTGTTGAGAAAAGTAATTTGTTAGCAAAACTTTTTTTCATCGTTTATCCCATGCCATGCTTTTTATAAATAAAGTATGACATTTTATGAAAATATATGTATTGAGATTGTGTCTTCTTCAAAGGTTCTATTATTGACCATCTATCTTGATAGATAATCTAATAGCTTTTCTAACCTAGATATTAGAAAGTTTCACATGTTTGATTTTATTATGGCTCTGGTAAGTTTTCAAAAAATAAAAAACCTTGATGTATTTTTGCATGCTTGAACATGCCCTATACGAATTGAAAAAAAATGATTAGGATGATTTAGATGTTGGGTAGTTTTGGATAGAGTCTCTCTCATAAATAGAGGAAGAGTATGCATGTTATGAGTAATTGATTAGATCCTATATCATTTTGGGCAATCAATAAAATATCAAGTTTTGATAAATAAATAAAAAAAAAAACCTTGAAGGGATGACTATGTGGTTTAAGGCATTAGCTTGCTAAATTAATGTACAATTTTTTTATATCATGAGTTTGTTCTCATTTCCAAATTTTTGCTTTATTATTCCCATTATTCAATAGAAAATGGTGGAATGTAGGGAGGAAACAATCTCATTCAATCATTTTTTAGGTTGGACGTTCATCGTTTCAATATAATATAGATTGAAAGTTAAGATGGAATAATTATCCATTTCTTATAGTTTTGGTTATTGCTATAAAGACCAAAGATAGATGAAAGACAAAGATTGGTGACCTTATTGAAATAAATCGGTTATTCAAACATCCTAAACACTAATATAGAAGTATTGATACACTATATCTGGAATTATAAGCTTCGATAACATGATCTAAACCCTTTTTAAGAAGCTAGAAAAGCATTTTATGGAAAAACAAAAATTAAAGATATGGATATAAAGTAGGAAAAAAGGTAAGGTGTTTCAGTTTGGAAATTAATAACTAAAAAAACTTAACTTGTGACACTGCACTGAACAAACAAAAATAAAAAAGAATGGCAAAGACCGATGTTAACACAATTTCATTTCTTCCTTGAAAAAAGTTATTAAAAGAATTTTGTAAGATGTAATTACACTATTGATCTCTCAAAGCATGAATCACAAGAATGATATTGTGAACATTTCTAGAATGCAAAATATGAGATTGTATTTTATTTCATAATAAAACTTTGCATAGGCATTTATTGATCAAAATTAAATCTTTTAAGTTCGCTAAACTTAGTATTAAAGGTTAGATTAGAAGCCTTAAGAGTATGATTGCTATAATGAATAAAAAAGAGAGAAAGACTACCCATGTCTTCACTACTAGCTATATCCTAATTCAAGTGTAAATTTGATTGGGTGTTTTCTTTGCATCTACTCACTTTCTCAATTTGATCTTTATTGATGTGATCATTTTCTTTTTTTATAGTTTTATATATGGGGGAATAAATATATAAAATTATCTTTACTAAAATAATTATTACATATTAAATGAGAAATAGTTAGGAGATGAACGCAAATAGTAAGCCAACTCATCAGATTCTTATTAGGATTCCATTACCCAATATTAGAATTAGAAAAAGTGGGTTAGAGATAGTTATAATAAATTCTTTCAATCAAGTACCAATAACTATCCAGTTTGTTAATCAATGGCTAATGTTTGATTGCAAAGTGGTAGATGCACACATAAACAATTTAAAACCCTTATATGTTTTATTTAATCAAGTCCTATATAATGAGCAATTATGCTAACCAAATAGTTAGAGATGACCACCTAACCAATCTAAAGCCACCAAATAAGAGACCTTCCTTATTAGAGACATCATGCCATAATAAAAGGATGATTTCTTATATGTTTTATTTTATTTGAAAGAAAAAAAAAGGACCCCCCATTATAGTGGGGGTAGTGTTACAAGCCATTTTGAATGTTTAGTTTATAAGCAATTCTTTAGTGATTGTATTAAAGGGTATATATAATGTAGGTTGGTTAAAGATTATGTTAGACAATGTTTAGAAAGAGTATTAATAAAAGCTAATAGAGTTTGAGGCTATCTTTCCTCTAAGAAAGAATAAAATGGGTAACTTAGCTTTCCTAGCCCATTTAGACTAAGACACTTATTGAATGCAAAAAAGTATTCCTGAAATGAATCATAAAATAGATTCTATTGACTTAACTTGTGACCATTAACATATTCTCTAGACAAAAGGAGCCAAATAAAAGTGTGTTTTGGGCCAAGTCCTTACAATCCTACACCTCTTGACATAATAGGATGATAGGTAAGTTTTTTTTTTTTTTTTACAAAGGCGTGGGGCGTTAAAGGTTATTGCCTCACAATTGAATCCCTCCCTCTATATTTTCTTATTTTTCTAATCTTCCCCTAATTAATTTCAAAACTAACAAGCCCATAAAAGCTTTAAAGTGATCTTTTAATGCTAATTTAAGATCTTAATTCGTTATGATCTCTACACCAGGTTAGTCAAATAATTGGATTTCATGTTTGAGAAATTTCCTTGGCTTGTTATGTTTGAGAAATTTCCTTGGCTTGTTTAGAACTCCCTGCCTGTTTTGACTCTATGTTTCCATTCTTATTTTATAATCTTAAATATCCATTCAACAAGAGCTATTTTAGACTATCATTAACAAAAACTAAAAGAGTTGGTGCTTTTATCGTCCACCACCTTACAAAATACTATTCATTGTAATATTGTTTTTTTTTCTTTGTTTTTTTTTAATATATGTTTCTTTTCTAAATTTCATCTTTAAACATTTTGTTTATTGGAGATTATGTTTCCTGATTTGTTACAATTCGCTTTCTACGTGATTATTTTAGTCTTATGACTTATGTCACGAGTTCAGCAAGTTAACCTATTTGACTTGATTTTTTTTTAAAATTTCATCCTTCAATATTAAGATGTTAGGAATTAAATTTCATAATTTTTTTTTTGGTTTGCTATCTATGAGGTGATTCTAATCTCATGATCCAAGTCATGTTTTTTTGCAAGTTAACCTAGATAGATTTGGGTCTTTTTACTGTGTTTTATTTTAGATTGACTTTTTTTTCATCCAATTTTTTCATTCAATAATGAGTTTATTGATAATTGAGCTTTATAATTTGTTTTAATTTTATCAATTATGGGGTTATCATAGTCTTATGACTTGAGTTGCAAGTTTGACAAGTTGACCTGAGTTGACTGGGGTTATTTTTTTAGTTTTTTTCTATAAGGTTATCCAGGTCTCATGACCCGGGTCATGAGTTTGGTAGGTTAACGTGGGTTGACTAATGTTGTTTTTTGTGTTTTTTTAATTGATTTTTTTTTAATTTCATCATTCAACATTAAGTTGATTGAGAATTATAATTTATAATTTGTATTTATTTACTTTCTATGAGGTTATCCTGATATCATGAGTCGTGTCATTAGTTTGGCTGGTTTACTCAAGAAATTTGTTTTGGGTTTTTTTAACTAATTTTTTTTTCAATTTCATCATTCAACATTGAGTTGATTTTGAATTGGGCTTAATAATTTATTTCTATCTGCTTTATACGGGGTTATCATAGTCTCATGACTCAGATCATAGATTTAACAAGTTAACCCAAGTTAAACTGGGTCGATCCAATATGTTATCGTCTCAATGTTAAAAAAAAAGATGTCATCATGAATTTTTTTTAGTCAAACTATGTTTTTACCAGTAGTGCAAGTTGTTTTTAGACCCGCCAATAAATCATGTCATATCGGGTTAATCTCCACATGATTGTTTTCTACTAGAAAAATCTCATCAACGTAGGGATGTTTCTTTTTACATTTTTTTTTCTAATAGAAAAATGTTATGAATGTCTGAGTTTATTCTTATTCCTTTATGAGGCATATGTGATTCCCATCGACCACCATTGATAGCCTTTATAGATTCATCTCGTTGAGTTTTTTTCAATGATTCTGAGAGTGTCGTCATTAGAATTTAGATTTAACTCCAATATCTTTTACTTTCTTTTTTTTCCTTTTGTCTTTTATTTTTAATTTTTTTATCTCTTCTATCTCCCGTCTCATATTTATTGTTCGTGGAAACTAAAATACCATAGTTCCTAATTGAGATATTTTAAAATGAGCTATTTTTTTAATTTTTTTTAATATGTGCTAGTTTGTCAAAAAAAAATTAAATGTGTTAATTTTCAAAAAAATTCAAAGAAAAAGCTATCCACAGTGAACAATTATCATTGCCCAGTAGCTCTTAGTAGTTCAAAACCAAATTTTTTACCTTTAAAATTTACTCGAAACCTGTGTCCTGATGGGGTCTAAAATTTTGATATCCATTTGGGTTGATTCCACCTGTATTCATTGATTTAGTGAAATCGTCATCTCTGTACTTTCGCTCTTCTTCTTCTTCTCCCCCTCGTTGTCCTACAGTTTCACTGTGCTATGTGAAGTGGGGGAGCCCGCCTTAATTAATCTACCTTGACCTGCCTCTGTCATTTTCCTTGTATAAAACAAAATGACGCCATTTCCAAGGCTTGGATGAGTTAATTAAGAAACAGTGGCATTTAATTATTTAAATTAGAGCTCAGCTTACAATGATTCCTTCCCTTTCTCAGTAGCCGTTGAATAAAAGCATCGACGCCTTCCACAAGATTAAACAATGAAGGCAAAAAAATAAAAAATAATATAAAAACAAATCTACAATAAAAGCAATAAGATCCAACAACTATCCATATTCATTTTGATCGTAATTTAATTACTAATAATTTCAGAAGTGAAAAATCGTGGAGTACAATTACTAACACCGCCCTATTATTTTAAAGAGAAAAACAAATCATTTCATAAAAAAAAAACCATTTTAAGTAACTATGAAGTATTAATTTCTTTTTTGAGAAAATTATGAAGTGCAATTATATTGTTTTATTGTATCCTTATTACTTGTTGTAATTAACTAATTACTTTGAAATTATAGTATATTTAACATGTCAAAATACTACTCAATCTAAAACTTTAAATTATTATATAAGATTTTAATATATAATTTTATATTACTTTTTAGCATGGATCTTTAAGTAAAAGTTACTTGAATTTAAAATTTTTATAGATCCACACTGCCTTGTGTTGTTAATTAGATTTAATTAAAAAATAGAATGAAAGTAATGAGATTTAAACTCATGACTATTTAATCATTAAATCTTTGATACCGTATTAAAAAAAACCATTTCAATTTAAAAATTTAAGTTATTAGAAAATCTTCAAAATATAATTTTATATTACTTTATAACAAAGTATAAGTAATTTTATTATAAAAAAATAAAACTTTAAAATATATCTTTAATACTCTATTTTTATATTTTATTTTTATGATTTGGTTAAGGATTGTGTTTTTTTATTTAATTCTATTAGTTCGAGTGTTATATATCAATTAATCATTATTTGGATCATTAAAAACACTCTAGAATAGAAAATAAATGTATTCTCTTAAATTATCATAACCTAACCCATAAATTATATTTCACCTGTTTTTTTTTCTAATTTATTTTCTAGAATTTCATTTGTTATTTTTTTTAGTGGTTCAACAACGAAGTGAGACCATTCTTTAACAGAATAAAAATCATTAAAAAAGAGAGAAAGAATACGATGGCTGTCCAGTGCCATTTACCACCGACAGCGCAACGGGACACATGATAAGCTTCTGTACGCACTCAAGCGTCCGAT
>Ga0325410_1005765_pt1 | contig 13650 bp, 7 predicted proteins | sample PopdelMetagenome_16_FD_206182 | JGI IMG/M metagenome (GOLD analysis project Ga0325410, IMG submission 206182) | Populus deltoides microbial communities from Bellville, Georgia, United States - Xylem-PdIQD-R3 | ecosystem: Host-associated > Plants > Phyllosphere > Stem > Wood/Secondary xylem... | reverse complement strand
TAGGCTTCCCAATTCTCACAAGGAACCAACCCGTGTTGACCTAGGCAATACCTGGTGAATGACTGAAGAAATCTGTTGGGGCAAAGGTGCCAATTCCGAGGAATGAATGATCTTGATGACAGGATAACTAGGGCATTAAGATATTTCGATATCCTTAAAGTTCACTACATTGATTGAAATCTCTAACCTAGGATTCTCAGCTTGGCCATTTTCAATAGTGAGTTTATAAATTCTATACTGTTGTTGGAGGGGCGTGCAGCAGCTGAATTTCTAAAGTAGCACGAATTAAATTCAATCACAGACTCAGATAAGGAAAGGATATATGCAAAATCCAACATATATTCCTCTCGCGTTTGACTTGTTCTTACAAATCTTTGAAGAGTATAATTAATTATACATTGCTAAAACTCTTCATTCATTGTCGGCTGCAGCTGCTCCATGAAAATTGCCATCACAATCACACACTCGCATTCGCTCAGAGTGGATAGAATTTCCTCCCCAATTGTGCAAAACCAAGAAATGAAATGCATTGAAAAACTCACCTCTCAAAAAAGATTAAGAGTGTTTGGTATTGCGGTAACTGTTATAGTTGTGGTTTAAAAAAATTATTTTATAAAAAAGTACTTTTAATTGAGGTTGGTTTGAAAAAATAGGTGTTTGGTTAAAACTGTGGTTGAAATTGAGGTTGAATAAAAAGTAGTTTAATGTGTTTGGTTAAGAATGCTTTTAAAATTAAAGTTATAAAATAATTTTAATATATATATATATATTAAAATTGATGGTTTTTAATTTAAATGTTGTAGATTTAACTATTGTTATTACTTCATGAAATAAATAATATTTTATATAAAATATTTTTTATTATGCCATTAAACCATCTATAATTTCATTACGTACAAAATTCATTCGACAAGAATTACAGTTTCTATTATTTTTTGAGCGTGCAATAAAATTAGATAAAATATTATTAGGAATAAAATTGATTTGATATTACAGTGCGAGTGAATTTAATTCACTCTACACTAGTTTTTCGGGAAAAAAAATATTATTTACATGACAATACGAGTAAATTTAATTTATTCTAAACTAGTTTTTTAAAAAAAATACAAAAACTAAACACACTGGAAAAAAAAAATTCACTCGAACAGTGCAATTCACTTGCACTGTTCACGCAAACAGTGCAAGTGAATTGCACTGTACACGTAAACACAGAATTTTACAAAGCAGCTATGAGCTGCTTTGTAAAATTCGCGTCCAAAACGTGAAATTGCATGAGACCCACTAAAATTAAATTGTGTTTTTAGTGTAACCAAACATCATGTTTGCTGTGGTTGCTTCAAACGCAAAAGCAACCACACAAACAAACGGCCTCTAAAAGTATGATTACATAACTGAGTAACTGTGTAGTATGATTACATAACTAAGTAACTGTGTCTCTCCTCCCACACTCTCCCATGTGTCTCTGCGTTAGAAGTCACCCCTTTCCTAATACCCGATTCCTTAGTCAGACATCTTTGGTTTTTTCTCTCTCTGTCTCTCTTCCTCTCTATTTTATCTTCAAATCAACCATCCACATTGTCCTTTTGATACAAGCTCGTCTCGTTTTCGCCTTGTTTTGAGCAATAAAAGAGAAACCCTCTTCAGGCTATATAGTGTTTTTAAGCCATAATTTAACAAAAAATTGAATCTTTTTACTGTTTCGTATCTCTCTCTGTATATTATCCTAAAAAGATTCAACAGAGGGCACGTCGTCAACAGACAGTCTCTAGAAGGTTGTAGAGACGACTATGGCAGTGCCCAGGCAAATGGCAGCCTTGTGAATCTAGGCCTCATTGTGGCCTGGACACCAGATGATGTCATGCTCTCTGTTGATGACCACATTAAGTCCCACCTTGCCCACCTAACCACGAACCCTCATCCGGGCCACAATGAGGCCTAGATCCGTAAGGCTGCCATTTGCCTAAGCATTGTCAGAGCCGTCTCCACAACCTTCTAGAAGCTTCAAGACAAAGACTTCATCGCCGATGAGAGAACGACACCACTTCTGACCGCTAGAAGAACTGAGACTAGGACATAATCTACTCCGAGAATGAGAGAGTGAACTTAGTGCCTGCTAATGTATTAGACACAACCCTTGGCCTAACCAACGAGATACATGCAACCATGTGCATAATCGTGAAGCGTGCCACCAGCCTGATACCGATGCAGGGCTACTCGCTGATAATGACCAATTACCACTACCTGTTTGCTACCGTGACCTGCTCGCGAAAGGTGTATGCGATCACAGAGAAGGCCTATTGGAGGAGCACAGACGTGACTGAGTGGTTCGACATGGATATCGCCCTCATCCAGGACGTGTTGTGGCACAAGGCATGCCATCCGGTCACGATGAACCTCAAGTAGATAGTCGCTGTTATAGATGCTATTATAAGAGAGAGAAGCTTGAATTCGTTGGCGTATGCACGTCCAGACTCCTTGCCCAAGAGACGGAGCTGAGGGTGGTAAAGAGCTACATCACGCTCTTATCCACAATCAACTCTATGTTCGAGCTGTGTAAGGGACGTGTGGACTTTGATGCTCTTGGGGATGTGGTTGAGATAGTGAAAACATACCATGTGATCATTGGGTGGACTAGTTTGGAATGATTGTGAGGTGTCTCCTGGTTGAACTAAATGATCAGATTCAATGTCCCAAAGTTGATACTCTCATGTTCTCCCCTGAATATCAGATTTGGAAAAGTAGGATTGATGCTCGAAAAAAGTCATATCTATTAAAGTATAAACTTTTTTGGTGATGGGAGAATAACACTTGTAACCCTTTTGGTTTGGAGAGTACCCAAGAAGATACATTTGATGGATTTAGGATCCAGTTTGCCACGATTGTATTGGTGTATATGGACAAAAACTAAGCATCCAAATATCCTAGGGTCTAATGAAAAGATTGTTTTAGTGTGTGGAAAGAATTTAAAGAGGTAGTGACAAGGAGTTTGGAATTTGAGGATTCTAGAAGGCATTCTATTTATGAGATAAGCAACAGTCAGGACAACTTCTCTCCAAAAAAGTTTTGGAACATTAGTGGAGAACATGAGGAATCAAGTTACTCCTAACAGGTGTCTATTTTTTTTTTTTGTGCAACTCTGTTTTGTTATGGAGTGTCAACACAGGAACTTATGTTAATAATGTCTTTGACTCAAATAATAAGTACCAAGGACAGAGTTGAAATACTCTTTGGCATTATTGGTTTTTAAGAGTTGGATCTGGTTTGGAATTGCATTTGTATCATAGAAATGAAGTTTTGAAAAATTTGACTAACTTTATATTTCTCTTTCATAAGGAATAACTAGGTCAATCTAGTGTGATCATCAACAAACGAGACAAACCAACAAGTTCCTGTTATATTTTTCACTTTTGAGAGGCCTCATACATCACAGTGAATCATGGCAAATGAATGGGATGGCTTATATGAGATGCTTGGATAGCTATTATGGGTATGTTTAGGAATTGATAGATTTCACAACTGAAAGACTTTGAATTTTTAGTGATAAATAAGGAAGGAAATAGTTTTTCAAGGTACATGAAATTTGGATGACCAAAGTAATAGTGTCATAACATAACATCACTATCTTTATTGACATGAGAATTTAAAGCTGATTCACCCTTAGATGGTATACAAATTGTATTATGAACTTGTTTTCTTTGAGGAGTATCATTTTTTAGGTGATAGAGTCTTGAACATATCTTAACATTACCAATCTTCTTCCCCGAATCCAAATCCTGAAATACACACAAGTTAGGAAAGAATTTAGCAACACAATTCAGATCATAAATCAATTTACTGAACATGGACATGACGTTCGACAGGTCATAATTTTGCAAGTCGAACCTCAACAAGGAGTGGAAGAGCATCCAGTTGCATGGCGAGATGTACACTCCATTCAGGTCAGTAGGAGAGGTTACATTCACAATCCCCGGTGGGTACTGATGTGGTAACTAAGCCATGATAAAGCTCTAGGATTTATCAAAGTTCATAATCTAGCACCAATAAAAAATCTTTCCGTGTGAAATCACACTATATTTCAATTTCTCAGTTAGATTTTTTATTGGTGCTAGATTCTGAACGACCATGAATCCTATAGGTTTACTATTGCTAAGTTACCACTGCAGTACCACACCAGGAACCGTGAATATGACCCCGTTTGCTGACCCGAATATGGTGTACACCTGGCACTAGTTGACGGTGTGCTCTCTGTTGACAACCACATCAAGTCCCACCTAATTGTGAACCCTCCTCTGAGCCATAATGAGGCCTGGATTTATAAGGTTACCATTTTCCTGGGCACCGCCAGAGCCATCTTCATAACCTTCTATAGGTTTCAAGACAAAGACTTCTTCGTTGGTGAAAGGACGACACACTTCTTATAGCTAAAAAACTGAAGTTGGGGACATAACCTACTCTATGAATGAGGGAGTGAACCCGGTGCCTGCCAATATACTGAACACAACCCTTAGCCTAACCAACAAGGAGCAGGTAGTCGTGTGCGCAATTGTGAAATGTGCCACCAGCCTAATATTGATGCAAGGTTACTCGCTAATAACGAACAATCACCACTGCTGCTGAGACCTAGTTGCTGAAGGTGTATGCTGTCACAGAAAAGGCTTATTGGAGGAGCACAAATGTGACCACATTGTTCAACGCGGATACCACTCTCATCCAGGACGTTTTGTGGTGCAATGCATGCCATCCAGTCATGATGAATCTCAAGCAGACAGTCGTTGCTATGGACGCTAATATAAGAGAGAAGTTTTAAGATGTTGGCACATGTACGTCCAGACTGCCTGCCCAAGAGACAGAGCTAAAGGCGGCGAGGAGCTACATCACGCTCTTGACCCCATATTCGAGTTGTGTAAGGGGTGTGTGGACTTTGGCGCACTTGTGGTTGAAATAATGAAAGCATACCATATGATCATTAGTTGGATTAGTTTGGAATGATTGTGAGGTGTCCCCATGTTGAACTAAATGATCAGATTCAATCTCCCAAATTTGATATTCTCTCATGTTCTCCCCTGAATATCAGATTTGGAAAAGTAGGATTGATGCTCAAAAAAAGTCACATCTATTACAGTATAGACCTTTTAGGTGATGGGAGAATAACACATGTAACCTTTTTGGTTTGAAGAGTACCCGAGAAAGACACATTTAATTGATTTAGGATCCAGTTTGCCACGATTGTGCTGGTGTATATGGACAAAAACTGAGCATCCAAACATCTGAGGGTCTAATGAAAAGATTATTTTGGTGTGTGGAAAGAATTTATTCTAAAAGGCATTATATTTATGAGATAAGCAACATTAAAGACAACTTCTCTCCAAAAATGTTTTGGAACATTAATGGAGAACATGAGGAATAGAACTACTTCTAACAGGTGTCTATTTTTTCTTTGTGCAACTCTGTTTTGTTGTGAAGTGTCAACACATGAACTTATGTAAATAATGTCTTGACTCAAATAATAAGTACCAAGGACAGAGTTGAAATACTTTTTGGCATTATCGGTTTTTAAGAGTTGGATCTTGGTTTGGAATTGCGTTTGTATCAAGGAATTAAAGTTTTGAAATATTTTGCTATTATGGTTATGTTTGGAGAATTGATAGATTTCACAATTGAAAGACTTTGAATTTATATTGATAAATAAGGAAATAGTTTCTCAAGGTACATGAAATTTGGATGACCATGACATTAGCGCCATAACATAACATCACTATCTTTATTGACATGAGAATTTAAAGCTTACTAACCCTTAGATGATATACAAATTGTATTCTGAACTTGTTTTCTTAGAGAAGTATCATTTTTGAGGAAATAGAGTCCTGAACACATCTTAACATTGTCAATTTTCCTCCCTAAATTCAAATCCTGAAATACATACAAGTTAGGAAAGAATTTAGCAACACAATTCAGATCATGAATTAATTTACTGAACATGGACGTGACGTTCGACAGGTCACCGTTTCGCAGGTTGAGCCTCGACAAGGAGTGGAAAAGCATTTAGTTGCAAGGCGAGATGTACACCCTATTCGGGTCAGCAAAAGAGGTAACATCCATGGTCCCTGGTGGGTACTGATGTGGTAACTAAGCCATGATAAAGCTCTAGAATTTATCGTTGTTTAGAATCTAGCACCAATAAAAAATCTCTTCGCATGAAATCACATTGTATTTCAATTTTTCAGTTAGATTTTTTATTGGTGCTAGATTCTGAACAACCGCGAATCCTAGAGCTTTATCATTATTGAGTTACCACCTTAGCATCCACCGAGAACCATGAATATGTCTCCGCCTATTGACCCGAATAAGGTGTACGTCTTGATTTGCAACTGGACGCTCTTCCTCTCCCTATTGAGGTTCGACCTACGAAACGATGACCTGTTGAACGTCATGTTCGTGTTCATAAAGGCGATCATAGTCATATCGTACCACTGGGTGCCCATACAAAACCTGGCACTAACTAACATCGTGCTCTTTGTTTGTAGCCACATCAAGTCCCACCAAACTGTGAACCCTCCTTTGGGCCACAATGAGACCCAGTTCCACAAGGACGTCACAACCATCTTCACAACCTTTTATAGGCTTTAAAATGGAGACTTCATCGCCGACGAGAGAATGACACCACTTCTGATTGCTAGAAGAACCGAGGTTGGGGACATAACCTACTCCGTGAATATGGGAGTGAACCCAGTGGTTGCCAATGTATGGTATGATACCAAACATAAGAGAATATCAACTTTGGGACATTGAATTTGATCATTTAGTTCAACCAGAAGACACCTTACAATCATTCTAAAATACAACCAATGATGATACTCCTCATAAACATCCTGAATTAACTCCTTAAAACTCCATTCTTGAGCAAACTCAGCAAATCGAGAGTCATCCTCCTACAACTCCAATTCAATCCCCTATCTATAAACATCTTGAATCGACACAAAATCATGAGCTTCATGTTTATGCTAAGAGGAAAAGACCTGGAAAGGAGATAGAGCACCCAATACATCTTGCTCTTAACCAAGACTTTGAACCGAATTCAAAATCTGCTCAAATACATTCAGGTGAGGAAATTTCTTATATTGAGAATATTGCATCTGTTATTGATGATTCAAATATTCCAATTGCTCTGATAAAGGGTGTTAGATCATGCACAAGTCATCCCATCAACAGATTTGTTTCATATGGAGGGTTGTTGTCATCTTATCATGCATTTGTTTCAGCTCTTCATAACGTATAGGTTCCTAATTCTATTCAGGATGCTCCCAATGACTCATGATGGAGAAAGGCAGTTAGTGAAGTAATTAGTGCATTGAAAAAGAATGGCACTTGGAAAAGTTCTGAACTTCCACCTGGAAAGAAGCCAGTTGGTTGTAAGTGGATCTTTACTGTCAAACATAAGGCCGATGGAAGTATTGAGAGGTTAAAAGTCTGTCTTGTCACAAAAGAGTTTACTCAGTCTTATGGGATAGACTATCAAGAAACATTTGCTCTAGTGACAAAGCTCAACACTATTAAAGTTCTTATGTTCCTTGTAGCTAATCAAAATTGGTTGTTACATCAGCTAGATGTTAAGAATGTGTTCTTGAATGGTGATTTGAAAGAAGTATTCATGAAGATACTGTCGGGACTAGAAAAATCCTTCAACTACAACAAAGTAGCTGAGAAAATCACTATATGAACTCAAACAATCTTCTTAGGCATAGTTTGACAGGTTTACAAAGACAGTAGTTTGGTATGGATACTTCTAATGTCAAGTAGATCACACATTATATGTAAAATTCTCTCTGGAAAAGAAAATAGCAATACTAATTGTATATGTTGATGACATCATTCTAACTGGTGACTATGAGGAGCTAGTAAGATTGAAGAAACTTTTAGCCAAAGAATTTGAAACCAAAGACCTTTGCTACCTTAGATATTTTCTTGGCATAAAGGTGGCATGATAAAAAAGATGTTATTTATCTCCTAACAAAAGTATGTTCTAGATTTACTAAAAAAAACAAGTATGCTTGGATGTAAACCTGCAGATACTCCAATAGATTCAACCAAGAAGATAGGAGCTAGAATTGATAGTGCACCAGTTAACAAGAGGAGATATTAGAGATCGGTAGGACAACTTATCTATCTCTTACACACTTGACCTGATATTGGTTTTTATGTTAGTGGTGTGAGTTAGTTCATAAACAATCCAACAAAAGAGCATATGAAAGCTGTGAATAGAATTTTAAGGTATCTCAAGATGACTCCTGATAGAGGAATACTATACAAGAAGAGTGACAATAGAAATGTTGAATTCTTTTTAGATGTAAACTAGGCAAGCAATCTATATCTGGGTATTGCTTTTATGTTTGGAGAAATCTCGTGATTTGAAGAAGCAAGAAACAACTCGTGGTCTTTAGAAACAGTGCAGAATCTAAGTTCAAAGCTCTAGCTCTTGGCATTTGTGAAGGAATGTGGAAGCAAAGATTGCTTAGAGAGTTGGGAGTGGAATTGGTGAATCCTATCAAGAAGTTATGCGACAATCAAGCTACTAAAAGTATCGCAAAGAACCCCATTCATCATGAAAGAGCAAAGCACATTGAGATAGATTAACATTTTATTTCAAAAAAGATCAAGAAATTGTTCATCTAGTTTATATAACCACGAAATCTCAAAGTGCAGATATACTTACTAAAGCTCTTTCAAGAATTAACTTTGAAGAGTTGAGTCATAAGTTGTGTATGTACAACATCTACAACATAGCTTGAGAGGGAGTATTGAAATCGTGCTCAAAGTTAGCTAGTAATTTCAGGGATCTTATAAGATATTTTTTATATGTTCTAATAAGGGGAATCTAATATTATATGACTAGATCTCAAGGTTTATTTTTTCCTAGCTTAGTGGAGGGTTTTTTTTTTCTATAGTTTGATTGTTTTGTGATTTTATGGTTTGCATATCGCAATCATTTTCTATTTATTATGTTGTACGCTTCATTCCAAAATATGAGAAAATAAGATCAATTCTCTCTCAAATATTTTTTTCAAATTTGTCTCATGGTTTATGACTATGATCAATTTCCTTGCAGCTGATAGCATCCATCCTGGGAAGTTTCTTTAGTTATCTTCCTCTATTATGTCCTTTTTTTGTTGTAACTTCAAAGTTGGCATGCTTTAGTTGTCTTGTGATTCTTCTTTTTTAGTTAGTTTAACAAGAATGTTTAGGTGAGCCAACTAATAATTTGCTTAATTTTGACATCATAGATCCATGTTTTTCCGTTTCAAGTCTATTGCATGTACTTTGCTGCTTTTCTATACAACTGAGGTAAAGCTTCTTTTCTTGTGATCGAGTCTCTGTTTGAGACCCTAAAAACATAGGAATAAGGTTTCACTCGCATCCTCCTTTAGGGTTTCCCTTCCTCTTTTTTAGTATGATCAGGATTTAGTAACAAGATTGTTCCAGAGTTTGATGCAAGCAAATTCATGTTGATTAGTATAGATGGTTGAATTCATGTTGCCAGCAGAAAAATACATATTGAGCAGATAAATTGAATCACTTTACTATTGTTTACAAATTAGCTAGTACCATGAGGTTTTGAATGCTTTGACTTCCCTTTTCTTGCATAAGGCTTCCCTACCAAAACTTTGCATCCAGAGCTAATGCTGGATATCTTCATTTTCTCTTGCGCATGTTTCAGTTTATTTTTGTCATTTTTAAACATTGAAACTGCGTTTGTCGCCCGAATTGACCATGTTTTGATTGTTGAACTGTCTCTCCCACTTTTTTCTTTATCAATAAAATTTTACTTGCATATATAAGAAAATTAGGATGCTTTGTTTCCATTCTAAGGATTGTTTAATGGGGGATGTGGGAAAGTGGAACTATGAGTGGTTTTCTTGTTTCAAAAGTCTCTTACAGATAAGAATCAGATGTGCGTCGTTTTGCCTTCCATCGAAGGTTTGGACCTGCATGTTGCAACAATGAACGAACTTAAAATTTATAAATTTGTTCATAGCATTGGAGAACTGATATTTGATGCAGTAACTCTTAATTCCATGGCATTACAGTGTTTATATTGCACTGACAACTACTATTTTTTAAAAATATTTGGGAATATTTTAAAAAAATATTTATTCCAATCTCACTTCTATTTTTTTAAAATGAAGAACATTACTAAAAAAAACTAGATTTTTCTTGTTGAGAAAAATATATTAATAAAAAAAAAGGATTACACTTGCAAATTATTTTGTTTTGAGAGAATCTAAATTATTACTTTTCTTATGAAAAAAATATTGATATATGATTAAATAAAAAAACATGAATAGTTTCTTGTGACACTAGATCATATATATTGATTAATATTTATCTCTTAATTATTCAATTTAATCTTTGATGCATCAACATCTTTTTCTAATATTTTTTAATTATATAATTCTTGATTTATTTAATTATTTACATGCTTGAACATTTTAGTTCATAATTAAAAAAAAAACTATCTAAAAGCTAAAAATTTTAATAATTTTGCTCAATTTTTTTTATGTTAAAAAATAACTTTTGATTTAACTCGAGAATTCATATATTCTTTGAGAAGGGAATAGTTGGTTTAACTTAAAAGATATTACATTTTCTCCCTTCGCCCTTAAGCGATGAAAGAGGTGCTTCTCTTTATATAGTAGTCAATCAGTTCGCGCAATAATGCATTGTTTTGATTGATTTTCAATTGAGTTGAAGTTTTCATTTTATTTCATATATTTTTTGCAATTCCTATAAAAATTAAGAGAACAAGTTTTTTTATTAAATTAATATTTTTTTATATTATAAATATGTTTATACCAAAATAAATATCCACGTGGTGACTATGGATGAACACTAATTAATCATTATCAAATAGGGGAAAAAAAACTGAAATTGATTATAGATTAATAAATCAACTAGACTTAAAGAGTTCAAAATAACTAGGAGTCATGATTGATCACTAGTCATGATCAATCAAGAAAAAATGATCGATCATAAGAGTTTGATGAACAAACTAGAAGTTATGATCAATCAAAAAGAAGCAATTAAGCGGCACTTCAACTCGAACATGGACGTAACTAGAAAGATAGAGTCCTCTTTAGAGTGGGAGTCAATTATACAAGAATTCATGCGTGTATCAATGGAAAAGAAATTTAGCTTGTATTAAGATTTAGTAAACATTTTTATTTTATATCAATATTTAAAAAGGATTTTAATTATTTATGTAAGCAGATTTAAATTTTGTAATAGTATAAAAAAAAATAAATACTATCAGCCACATGTATTCAAATTCTTACAATCCATGTTGTTTTTTCCTAGAGGGTTTTATTTCTTTGCTTTCTTTATTTCTTGCATTTAAGTCTCCTGTAATTCATTCTCCCTTAAAACTCTAATATTTCCATTTTGTTGAATAGAGATAGTTGTCGCCTCCTAGATAATTTTAACTGGCATCAAGTAGGATTTAATTAAGTAGCGTTTATCTAAAAGTTCGGCTAATGCGGGTGGTCCTTAGATACACCTTAAGAGATTATTATTAATTATTTGATTAGATTATTGTATTATTATTAAATTTCACATTCAAAAAAATCTTCTTTCATTCAATCAATGTATAATTATTTATAGATAGATAAAAAAAATAAAAATAAATAAATAAATAAAACTACTCGATGTGTGACAGTCGGCATGAGTATATAAAACATAGAAAAAAAATAAAGGATAAGGTAAAATAAATACTACTATTATAATTATAAGAAAATTTAAAAGGCACGGGAAACATTGTATCGCTCAGAGTAAAATTACTTTTTCTCTTCTTCAGCAAAATCAAATAATTAATTATTAGAGGAAATATAATCTTTTTATAGACTCATTAGACATTAGATGACAAATACATAGGTCATTTTGCATTTCTGATGAACAGTTAAATGACTACTTACCTTTATTCCCAAATCTTTTAAGAATAGTTTTTAGAAATATTTTTGTATTTTTAATTTTCTGACGTAAAATGACGTAAATGCCATTAGAATTTTTCTATGGCTTGATTCCAGGGCATTTTGGTATTTTTATTAAGGCTTTATTATTATTTTTAGGTTGGTTTAGAAATAATTTTATAATTTAATAAATATAAATAATGTTTTTTAAAAAAGTAAGAGATACATCGTTGACAAAACACTACCTTTAGCAGTGTTTGAATTACCTTAGCATCTCCTTTATTATAAGACGCCATACGTAGCCAACGATCATCTGGTTTGGCATTAAGAATATTTTTTTTTTTTTTCTTTACTCCTCAATTTCCACACTTTTTTTTTTTTTAAAAGACTATTTATTATTTATTATTTATTTTGTTTAAAATAATTTATACAACTTAAATTTTTTTACAATTTTATCTCCCTTTCATTTTTTTTTGTCTTTCAAATTTCATTCTTATTCTTTCTATTACATTTGAGATAATTTTTTAATAAATATTTTTTTACAATTTCATCAGTTTTTTTGCTATAAAATTTAATCTTTATTTTTATTATTATTATTTTTCAATCTAGCAACTTCTTTTCTCAATATTTTCTTTATAAAATTTCACGACTCGTATGAGATTTATAAAATTCACTGATTGCTTTTATAAAAAAAAGACATTCGATATTTTTATTTACTTTTTAATTGATTTTGGTGATCTTAGATTTTTTTTTTTTTGTTCTTTTTAAAATTTAGTTTTTAGAATATATATTTTTTAATTAATTAAATATAAACAGAAAATATCATTTCATGAAAAGAAAATAAAAAAGATTTATTTTGGATAGACATCCTTTTATTGTCACTTATTTTTATAGCCAGCTTTAAAAATCAACCTGATTAGCTCGTTGCGGTGCCCATGCTTGAAATTCCTCAACCCTAACCATAAATAATAAACCCTTTGGTAATTCTTTCTAAAGTGATATTTTCCGAATCTTAGAAGCAAAAACTGAAAACAGAACGGTTCTGAATCAGAGGCCAGAAAACAGAACCTAACCATCCAAAACTGCAGGAGAAATTATCCAGGAAAAATCACAATCTCTAATGTTCAACATCGAAATCTTAAATAAAAATCCCAAGACACCTCAAGACAAAAGGGTTACCTATTCCTCTTTTGCGACGGCACAAGAGGACACCCAACAGTGTACTTACTTATGTATTCGGCTCTCAAATCACCTCCTTCAGTGGATCTTCAAACCTTGTCTATTCCTCTTCTTGACACCAGACTTGGCTACCTTAAGACTCCTGTGCACAGCACTCAACCTTGCAAGAGCTGCTTTCTTCAGATCAGGCCTGTAATAGTTGCCTTCTACCTGCAATGAGCAAAGCACGTGAATTTCTGAACAGCATAGCGCAAAGCATTTGAAAAAACACAACAAGGAAGATAACTAGACACTCCTAGCTTGTATCATGTAGGCAAGCAGTTGTATGTGCTTGAGCTAACGCAAGTAAAAATATACAATACATCTCAAAAAATCACTATTTGTACAAAGCTCAGAAGCCAAGCGTAACAAGTACATTTCACTGAAGAAACCCTACACACAATAGGGTTCTTCTTACATGTTAACAAGCTCATCACTGCATAGAGAAATCTAATGACTTCGACCACGATGGCTA
>Ga0325410_1005764_pt1 | contig 13651 bp, 8 predicted proteins | sample PopdelMetagenome_16_FD_206182 | JGI IMG/M metagenome (GOLD analysis project Ga0325410, IMG submission 206182) | Populus deltoides microbial communities from Bellville, Georgia, United States - Xylem-PdIQD-R3 | ecosystem: Host-associated > Plants > Phyllosphere > Stem > Wood/Secondary xylem... | reverse complement strand
AGAGTTCTTTAATCAAATGATATACTGTGCTCATTGAAAACAATCCAAGCTCTAGCTGCTGTAATAGTGCTCTTTTATTTTTGATAGTGATCCAAAGACAAAAGTTCGTGCTTCTTTACTGTAATGGAATCTATGTGACGGCTAGAAAGCTATAGTTTCGAGTTGAATACACACGTCTGAACTCTAATATTGGATAAATCTTAATCAAAATTAGAAAAATATATAGTTTTATTCGGTAAAAGTTCAAAAACAATTATAATATTGAATTAGGGCAAATTGTTGGTCGTCAGCATGTGATGTGATTCCCAAACAAGAAGACATTATTATTTACATGAGCTGTGCTGATGGAAGTGGTGGTATGTCACAGATTCTGAGATGGATTTCCATCAACACCTCGCTAGTGGCCTCTCCCATTACCATACCCTTCATGCCTCTTGTTTTCAACACCGTGGTCCCGTTGTATTTTTTTTTTTTATTACTTTACACGATTGTTTTTATATTTTAAATTTTTTTAAATTTTAAAAATATCGTAAATCTCACCGCTATTACCTTTGGATTTTAGTAGCCGTTTTAATTGAAAGAATTCAAAAAGAAAAGGAATCAACGTCTCTTTTACAGGGTACTATTCACTTTATTCGATTGATCGACTTGGTTAATTTCTAGTGTAGTTCCTACAGGGAATACATTTTCTTGCTCACCCCAATTTATTGGGAACCAAAACATCAAAACAACAGTCTCATTTTCTTCAAGCCACCTGCCTCATGCACAATGAGAATTCTCACGTCAAAATAATTTTCTTTTTTAATTGAAACTAGTCCGAAAAAGAAAGAGAGAAGACAGATATATTTGCAGGAAGTTTCCTTAATTCTGCAGAAAGTGAGAGTGTTGATCTCCTCAAGAACGAATATAAAACTCAAAATACCCTCAATCTTTATTATTTTTTCGAATCTGGCCTGGTCTTATTGGAACCCATCATTGGAACTACATGGAAAATATAAAACGATCGATCGAGCCCTAGAATTAATTCTTTGCATGTAAACAAGAAGCTTTTGCGGGTGGATAATGGAGGGGGCGGAAAGGGCTCAGTGGGGATCACTTTACATTTTCCTTTATCTCAAAGCACACTTTCAGGGCAATGGTTTTCCAAGAGTTGATGTAGTGGAATCCATCTTTTTGACCCTTGATCTCCGTCTCCGGCTGCTGAACTTCAGTATTACAAACAAAAATTAAGATAAACAGCAATGGTTTTCTAGGCCCAGCTAGCTTTTATAAGGAGCAGCAACAACTTTATAATGATAGTCGACTCTTGCATTAACAGGAAGAGTTGCTTCCCATTTGCCAATAATTCTTGACTGTGGTCGATAAGTCTCATTCAAATTGGAAACAAAAATTAAACATAAGGGTTTCTATCTTAAAATAAAAAAAAAAAAGAAAAAAAAAGAGAGCATAATTGGGTTGGATAAGATTTAGGTATCTTAAACATTATATCTTTTACGTTTGAAGATGTTTTCATTGCATTTATATCAAGAATCATAAATGCAAAATTAGCTACGAGTCGACCCCCAGTTGAGTTTTAGAACTATATATGATAATAATAATAATTTTATCTTTATATTGATCCGAGTCAATGATCAACCCGACCTGTGACCTGAACCTTGCCTCGGGTTGGTCTTCTAATCAAGTTTTAAACTATGATAATAACCATTTTTATTCTTAGATTGACCCGCATCAATGATCAACTCGACCAATGACACGGGTCGATCCCCCTAGTCGAGTTTCAAAAATTATGTTGGCTAGATTAACCTGAACTAACCTTTTTACAAAGAATTGGACTTAATTGTCCTGCCCTTTTTAATTGAAAAAATAATTTCTCCATTAAAACAACCTTGGATAGGATAAAAACTGATTTTTATACTATTCGAAGGTAAACCAAACAACTTCATAAAAACAATTATCATGTCTAGTCCTTCTTTGTCCAGCATACCAAATACTACTTTATTAGTCTTTCAAGCCTATCATCAATAATCACTAATTGCATAAAAAAAATTGAGGATTGATTACTTGCTACTTGGAAGGTGTGATTAACCTTTCAAGTTTCGAAGATTGGGGGGTTCAAACTATTGTTTCAACACACAGACGTCAATCACTCCATATACATGGCAAGCTTAGGAAGTTGATCAATAATTCATGACAATGCGAACTATAACTCACAAGTTAGGGACATCCCTTATAACCACATTACTTTACAATTTGAGTGTCATATACTCTAAACAAGGAATAACCCAAAAGTCACAAGATGTATCATAATGAGTAACTTGCATTGTAAATAATAACTTTAAATTTTAGATACTAATCAAACATAGGTGATGTAATCGGTTTGTTATTGATTTAATTACGTGATAAACCTAAATTTAATAGATCTAAATATCCTAAAAGCCCAAAACTCACGGTCTCAAGCAACATGTCCAGGTAAAATCACTTATAGGCTCAGATTTAAAAAAGAGCCCATCTCTCATGGGCTCATTCTAGTGGAAGAGCCTAGTCCTCATGAGCTTAACTTAAGGAATAAGTCAAGTGTTATAGGCTCAACCTAGGGTAAGAGTCCAGCTCTTGTGAGCTTATCTACATTTTGGATCCTACTCTCCCTACGTCCCTAGGAGTACAAAAAATCTCTCAAAGAACCTACCAAATGTTGATCATCCCTAGGAGTACATCTTCACGAAAAAAAAAACTAGTAATGGAAATTGAATCTTAAAATTCAATTAAATGAGTTAATTTTTTATACATATGTTGATCATCCCTACCCGTGAATCAGTCTTTGCCATGAGTTGACTCCCTAATTGGATTTTTAAAAAATAACAATAATCATTTTTATCTTTACGTTGACCTAGGTCAATGGTCAACCTGACCTGGGCTTGGCCCCGAATCGACCCCTTAGTCAAGTTTTAATATTATAATAATTACCATTTTTGTCCTTATATTGAACCAGGTTAATTGTTAACCCAGCTCGTGACTTGAGTCTTGCCCTGAGTCAACCCCCTGGTCGAATTTTAACACTATGATAATAACAATTTTTACATTTACATTGACCCAGTCAATGTTCAACTCGACTCTTGACATTGGCCTTTATTTGATTCAACCCTCGAGTTGGGTTTTAAAACTATTGTAATAATTATTTTTATCTGTATGTTAACATGGGTCAATGGTCAACCAGTCTAAGCTTAGCTCCAAGTCGACCCCCGAGTTGGGTTTAAAATTATGATAATAATGATTATTTTTATCTTTATGTTGACCCGAATCAATGGTCAACCCGACCTGTGACATGGGTCTTGCCTTGGGTTGGCCCTCTAAACAAGTTTTAAAACTATGATAATAACCACTTTTATCGTTAGATTGAACCGAGTCAATGATCAACTTGACCAATGACCCGTGTCGACCCTTCTAGTTGGGTTTCAAAAATTATGTTGGCCCGGATCAACATGAGTTAACCCTTGTACAAAGAATTGAATTTGTTTATCATGCCTTTTTTAATTGGAAAAACAATCTCTCCATTAAAACAACCTTGAACAGGATAAAAACTGATATTTATACCATTTGAAGGTACACTAAACAACTTCATAAAAAATTATCATGTTTAGTCCTTTGTCCAGCATACTAAATACTACCTTATTAGTCTTTTAAGCCTAACATCAACAATCACAAATTACATAAAAAAAGAGAGAGAGGATTGATTACTTACTACTTGGAAGGTGTGATTAGCCTTTCGAGTTTTGAAGATCGAGGGGTTCAAATTATTATTTTAACACACGGAGGTCAATAACTCCATGTACATGGCAAGCTTGGGGAACTGATCAATAATCCATGACAATGCGAACTATAACTCACAAGTTAGGGACATCCTTTATAACCACATTACTTCACAATTCAGGTGTCATTTACTCTAAAAAAGAAACAACCCAAGAGTCACAAGATGTATCACAATGAGTAACTTGCATTGTAAATAATAACTTTAAATTTTAGATACTAATCAAATATAGGTGATGCAATTGGTTTGTTATTGATTTAACTATGTGATAAACCTAAATTTAACAGGCCTAAAAATCCTAAAAGCTCAAAACTCACGGTCTTAGGCAATATGTCTAGATAAAACCACTCATGGGCTCAAACTTAGAAAAGAGTCCATCTCTCATAAGTTTATTCTAGTAGAAGAGCCTAGTCCTCATGAGCTTAACTAAAAAAAAAAGCCCAATGTCATAGGCTCAACATAGGTAAGAGTCCAACTCTTATGAGCTTATCTACATTTTGGATTCTACTCTTCCTACACCCCAAGAAGTACAAAAAATCTCCCAAATGACCTACCATATTTCCATTACATTAATACATATGTTAGGAGAAAATTACATTTTAACCCCTCCTTTATATAAAATAACAAGACTCAAAAGTTATATATATAAATCCCATAAATCATTCAAGTTTCAGGTTCATAATCTTCATTTTATATTACATATATATTTTCAAAACATATCACTCTAAAATATCATTATCTTCGCTCTCTAAAAAGATATTTAAGCATCTGAGAGTCTCCAGATCTATCAAATAGGACCTTTTACATATATTAGTCACCAATCATTTTGTCCTACCAGCTACCTTGGTAAGGAAGAATGAATCAGATTATTAGAATAAAGAGATTAACCGATTATCTAACACATAAGACTTACTCTTAAGCTACTTGAATTTTTCAGGACGTCATCATTGGCGTTTTTTGTGGGGAATTGAACAAAAATTCAATTCATTCTTGTTTCTTAAAAGCTCTTTTCATGGTTGATGAAATCACAATGCACTGATAGCTATGCCAGTGCTATACAACAATATGCCAGTGGCTAAGCCAATGATTATGCATATGCTACACGTCATAGTTACACCCGAGAGGCTATGCCAACGTTATACACGGTTATACCCATGATGACGTCTATGGCTACAACCATGGCTATGCCTACGATTACATCCATGGCTATGCTTTACGGCTATGCCCACAAACAATTTTTATGGCAGTTTATACAAGCTAAAAGGTGTCACTAAGACTTGAGGGCTCCGATGATACACAAAAGGTAACATTACCCTCTATAAGTATATTCTCCTTCACTTTTGCTAGGTTATAAGCCTCTCATACTTCACTCGTAACCTTCCAAGGATGAGATTGACTTGATCTTTGTAGTATGGTTGCACAACTCTCATTAAAAGGGATGAATCTAAAGTCTCTCTAATGTGACTACACAACTATCCCTAGAAATGATGGATATGAAGTCTCCGTAGTGCGATTGCATAAAAAAAATATTGTTCAGTTGAACCAAAAAAAATTATTCAAGGGAATAATAGTTGGGAATTAGTTTGTGAGGAGAGAAACAATGAATTCGCTTTGTCAATTAATTCTTGTTAATAAAAAAAAAAGGTTAAAGTTTGAGTATTGATGAATTTTTTACTTTTAGTTATACTTTTTAAAATATAAATGGAATACCAACATTTAATATCATCATTTATATATAAAAAAAAAATCTAATTAGTTTGGCCTATCTGATTAATAAAAATAAAAAAAATCTAATTACTTTCTTACGAGTGTTGATGATCTCACAAACTTAAATTAATGGAAAGCAAATACGTCACGAAGAATAATTAGGTGATCATGAGTACTCGTACGAAAGCTATTAATGGCCTTTGGTTCCAATGAGGTATCAAAACAAATGAAGAACAACGCTTCATCATATTGCAGAATCAAAATGAGAGATCCCCTTTCTCATCTAAGCTTCCATAGAAGTCCACTAGGAGCTTTCTACACTAAATTATATAAATTTTCTCATTAACCTGTGGCCTTTACATATTTTATACAAAGCATTTCTTTCCATTATAGCTCATAATAAAAGTTATTTTTCTTATAAATGTTAACATGAGGATAGAGGAACAGATCCACTTAATAATCAAGGTAATCCTCTAACAATTGAAGATGGAGAAGAAATAAATAACAACGAAAAAAAAAATCAGATTTCTCTTAATTGTGTGGCTAAAGACCACTCCATCTTGGAAATTGCCTAGGAAAGTCTTCACTAACAATCTACAGTGCCCACTCTTGGAATGGAATAATATTATATAGAAGATGTGATCGAATCGTTTGTATTCTGTAAAGTGGCCGGCCGGAGGGAGAGTTGCCGTCGTGAATGTTACGAGCTCGCTAGCTAGGATTAGTAATGAATGATATGAACTAGCTAGAGTAGTTGTTTTCGTGCTCGAGAGTAGTTGTTTTCAGGCTTTTTTTTAAGCTTTAACAATTTCAAGAGTATTAGACTCCTTGAATTGAATTATCACAGTAATTCCATTGCTAAGAAGAATATATATCGACGTGCACCAATAATTGAAAAGACGATACAGCAATTTCACCAGACTTTGATCATTAATTTGTCGTGATTGAAGGCATGCATGTTCTTCTCATTCTTTATGTAATCTTTTTGGCTGATAAATGACGGTACATGAAAAGCAAAGATTTAAATAACCAGTAATGGACACTAGCTCGTCTTTCTGTTTCACACACCACCATGATCACAATCACTAAAGGCATTGCCCAAACCAGTTTCTATAAAACCCATACCTAGTTAGCACCTGCTAAACCTTCAAGAAAAGCAATCAGGGGTTTCGCGTAGGATTCACGTTCATGCAGTAACGTTTGCCAAGCTTGAAGATTTTGTTTTCCACGTATGATGATTCTCTCTTTCTCTTACTTTTCTATCTTTCTTGAAACATTCTCTTATGATGATCGATCACCAAGTGTGTTTAACCTGCGACACCATTAATGGATGGAGAGTGGCTTTGAGGCTGTCTTGTGAGCATAATAGGGGTATCATATTCTTACCTGAAAAGCTAGCAGCATGTTGAAGATACATATATATGATAACAGAAATATTTAGATTTGGTTTGGCAAGTACATGGAGAGATAGTAAAGTCTTCTTTGTTGGATTCTTAAGGAATTTGATTCTCATTCTGTTCTTCCTTTTTTTGTACTATTTATTCATATAGATTTGGTGCTTAACTTGGATCATCGTTGATAAATTTTGGAAGAGATCGAGTTGTCGTCTTCACTATCTTGAGGTAAGATCTTCTTTCACGCCCTCTTTACATATGTATCATATGGATTTTGTTTTGTTTTTTTTCTTGGTAGTACAAGAGAAAACCTGCCTCTACGCACCCATGCACAGGGACTTAATTAGGTTAGCATTTGGTTTAGTTTTTCGTGAAATGGCCATTTCAGGTGCTGCGCATCAAAAACGAAGCCAAAAGGACTAAAGTGCTGGGAAGATTGTGTTTTCATTGCAGATCCTTTTTGCTTCTTTGTTGTCAGGTTAGGACTGAGGAGGTTAGAGAGGAGGCTTTTACGTCCTCTTTCCCTACACTTTTTTTCCACTTTCATTATCCTTATTTTTGCTCTTCTGGGCTTCACTGTTTCATGACAACATGCCCCCGTCACCTCACAATATATATATGAAAGCTCTACAGTAAGAAATTTTATTCCCCTCCCCTGAATTTGTGCAGTTCAGATCAGGCCAATTTATGTCGTGGCACGTCCACTTTGTAGGCCAATATTTATATTTGTCTTTCCTTGATGGGCTACCATTTACAAATTTCAGTCCTTTTTCTAAGGATATCCTCCACAATCGTCTCCGAGCAGCCTTTCGTCGCTCTGCGACGTTGATTGCTTTCTTTCTTTCTTCATTTTTTTTCTCCATTGATAATTTTGCTCTGAATGTGTTTGGGATAGAAATATGGTGACGTGTAGTTTGTTTTTTTAAGATTAATAAAGAAAAATAAAAAAAGATGTAAAACTTATTTTTAATAATGATTTTTGTGCATTAAATATATATTGTACATTAAAAAAAAGCCATCACACCCAATGGTATCACACTTTCAAACCTCTGTTTTAGTCTTAGTTTGTTATTATTTGGTATTGTATTTCAAAAAACGAGGTAAGGTGAAATTTAAATTTTAAAAAAATATATTTTTTTATATTTTTAAATTATTTTAATATACTAATATTAAAAATAATTTAAAAAATAAAAAAATATTTTTTAATATATTTTAAAATTAAAAAAAACTTCCAAAAACAATCGTCACTGCATTGATCACAATCTTAATCATCAATCAATTAACAATGGATCATGATGTTGAACTTAGGGTTAGGGTTTAATGTATATTTAGTGTAAATAAGTTATTCTCACTTTTCTTGTTTCCATATGCTAATTCAGATATCATTAATTTATTTTAAATTAAATACAATCAGTTTAATTTTGATATGAAAAATTAACTCGAGAATATTTTATCATAGAGGGAGAAATATTATTTTTAAGAGTGTAGTTTTTCATTTGCGTTGGATTTATCTAATTACATGAAAAAACGAAAATAACACTAAGTTAAATTTCTGGACTCTTCAATTGTTCGTACCCTTGTTCTTACAAATCAAGTATTTGTTTTTTTTTTTTTTTCATTAAATTATACTTTTTGCAAATATCAGAAAAGAAACACTTTTTTTTTTTTATGAACAAGTTATTTGTGGGTGTGCTTTAATCTGCTCTGCCATGAACATCGGCAACATTGATTAGCTTTTGATCAAGACAGTCACGTTGTCTGCTATCAAACACAGAAAATTAGGAAATGAAATCCACTGTACCAAATCCGATTATGATCTTCATAATCCGATCATGATCTTCATAATTAATTCCCATTCAATTCTGATCCTTCACCAAAAACCCACCTACGAATCCATCCCTTTATGCTGATACAAAGCACAGAAAAAACAAAAAAGGAGGCAACTTTCCTTACTTTTTGCCTTCGGTTCATCATCTTGGAGTTTTGGCTTGTCTGCTCTCTCTTGACAACTCCATGTAAGCAACCCATTCCCTTCACTGTGTTTAATTTGGTTGTTGCTAACAGTAAAGTTAAGCATCGTCTTTAGAGCCATGAGTTTTTTACTGGTTCAAGATTGTCCTTTCCTTGGTGGTGATGATGATGATGATGATAGTCAACTTGTATAAAAAATGGACAGATTTTCCAACAATTCAACGGTCTAGATTGGGATTTGTGATTTGCATGTTTCTAAATACTTGCTTATGTGTCACCATCTAAGCCACCCAGAAAGCATTGCCTTTTTTTGAAATAATTTGCTAAAAATATCTGATTTTATTGGCTTTAACTAATCATTTTGATAGAGTCATTAATTTAAATTTAAAATAATTTGTTGGACATATTAAAAAGGTTTGATTTTATTGATTTCGAGTTAAAAAATCATTCTGGTAGAGTCATTAAGCCATGATTTGCATTTATTTAATTTCAAAAGATTATTCAAGTGATTTTCCTACACATGTTTCATACTCGTAGTAAACGTTGATAGGGATGGCACTTTGGATACACATCAGATTTTATTTTTATTTTCTCCAACCATTGTCACGAAAGTTGTAGTCAAACAAAGTCACGTTCCAGAGTTGCCACCCACCTCATTTTCCTATTTTAATTTTAGTGTCATGGTTCTTTGATCCTGGCGTGGACTTGTCTTTGAGTTAATCGGAGAACGGTGGATTTGGTTCCGGTGAGTAAGATACTGATCCAAAATTATCACCGGATCACTAATTTCGGTCCCCGTTAGCTTGTCTATGAATACCGTTGGATTTCAAAACTAGGAAAAAAGAAGAAGAAAAAATGTGGCCGCATTTCTTTCATAGGCAGCAGTAGAATACAATCATAGCTTTACTGCATAATTTTCTATATGGTTTTTGCACTTTAGAGAGAGTTGTCTTGGTTGATTTACGTTAATCTGTAGGCTCCTAGAGATTAGTTGATAATGATGAGCAAGGAAGGTATCCAAGCCTCAAGAGATATTTCCCTTGGTCTAAATCCAAAAGGGCATGGCATGCCATTCATGTTTAGGAGTTGGGATCTTGGCAAGATTAATTGCTTCGTGATTTTGAATGCCTTGTAAGCTACATGCATATATTCATTGCATCTGATACTTCTTAACTCTTTTGACCATGATATTTAACTCATAGCATATTTCTTCTTAGGTCTTTGTATATAATAAACCATTATGATTATATATGAAACTTGTTAAAGAGTTTGTCTTCTTTGACCAATGAAGTTTTAACGATGATCACTTGTTAATTTTGCCCTTTCAAGACCTCGACGGGCTCAAAAAATGAACCTGATTAGTCTCCTCTCAGAAGTGCCATATTTTATTTTCAGATTCTTAATAGACAACGTGGTGTTAATTGATGGCATTGCTGATGAATTAGTTTTCTCATTACATTAATAGAGTCCTAAATCTTGTTGATGTGGATGATTCTATCTCTTGTTTTATCTTCCATAATATATTCAAATGACTGTTTTATGTAGACTTTGACTGATTGCTTTGTGGGAAGCTATAAATTGGTCTATTTTCCTCGTCTCTATCCACAAACAAGGGACTAACTTCTGTGATTAGCTCTTCAGACAGTTTCAGGAGCAGTCATGAATGCATTAGTGGCAACCAACAGGAACTTCAAGCTGGCAGCTAGGCTGTTGGGGTTGGACTCCAAGCTTGAGAAAAGTTTGCTTATTCCGTTCAGAGAAATCAAGGTGATTACAGAAGTTGTTTAAATCTATATAATTTTTTAATACCCTATACAACTGGCTTATACATGTGTGTCCTGCTGTTCTAATGGACTTTGATGGGGGGGAAAAATTGCAGGTTGAATGTACCATACCCAAAGATGATGGCACTTTGGCATCTTTTGTTGGGTTCAGGGTTCAGCATGACAATGCCAGAGGTCCTATGAAGGGAGGAATCAGATATCACCCAGAGGTACCTTACATTATCACTTTAGCTGTGGCGTTATTTTTATTTAATGCCAAAAGCGAGTTCTCTTTCTCTTTAGCAAGATTTAGTGGTCAAATCTTGCAGAGAGCATGACTAAACAAGTATATATTGAGTTTGATTTCTGATAATATTATGGATGATTTTAGGTTGATCCAGATGAAGTCAATGCATTAGCACAACTTATGACATGGAAGACGGCAGTGGCAAATATTCCCTATGGCGGGGCTAAAGGTGGAATAGGATGTAATCCAGGGGAGTTAAGTGTCTCTGAACTAGAACGACTTACCCGGGTGTTCACTCAGAAGATACATGATCTGATAGGAATCCACACAGATGTTCCGGCTCCTGATATGGGAACAGGTCCACAGGTTGGGCACTGAAAGCATGTCTTGTTGCCAAGGATATATTTCTTTGTAGCATGAAACAGATGAACTGAAAAGAGTTTGTGTGTTTATTTTTACTACATTGATGACTATACTAAGATATGCTTGTTATTTGGTTAAACAGACTATGGCGTGGATACTTGATGAGTACTCCAAATTCCATGGCTACTCACCTGCTGTTGTTACTGGAAAACCAATTGTAAGTACATTTAACTCTTAATTGTAGTGTAGTTGTCATTTCCTGTAGCCTTCCACTTTCGCTAATTTTTTTAATACACCATCCAGCTGTTTGACAGAAAATTTTGGAGTTCTTTCTGCTTCGCTTATAAGTGTTGACATTTAATCTAATCCATTAAATAGTTTATGTTCTTGTTTATGATGGGAGATACAGGGTTTTAGTATTGAATTTTATTTTTTTTTTACCTGTTGAGTTTCTCCTAGTCCATCTAAATGGGCATCTTTTAAAATTGCAGCATTTTAGTCTTGCTGCTGAAATTTGTTTCTTGCAATAAGTTGACGGTCCTTTTGGTTCTCTTCTTCTTTGTTTTAAATTAGGATCTTGGTGGATCTCTAGGCAGAGATGCTGCCACTGGACAGGGAGTGCTCTTCGCAACAGAAGCCCTGCTTAATGAGCATGGGAAGACCATATCAGGTCAACGATTTGTCATACAGGTGCAATTTGAACATTATTTCAGCTTAGTTGATCATTGACTCAAAGACATTGGGTTGCTTGCCCTAGCACGTTTCATGCATAAAAGGTCACTTGATCTAAATGGAGGTGTGGGTTTCAGGGTTTCGGAAATGTGGGTGCCTGGGCTGCCCAGCTAATCAGTGAGCAGGGTGGGAAGATTGTTGCCATAAGTGACATCACTGGAGCTATAAAGAACAGCAAAGGGATTGATATTCCAAGCCTCCTCAAACATGCCAAGGAACATAAGGGTGTGAAAGGATTCCATGGTGGGGATCCCATAGATCCCAAGTCAATACTAGTTGAGGACTGTGATATTCTCATTCCAGCAGCCCTTGGAGGTGTAATTAACAGGTCTATTTGTCTTAACAGAAGCTCTTTTCTTATCAAAATATTCACTGACGAGGAATTTTCCTCTGAAATAGATTTTAAATGCAAATAAAATTTTGTTTCCTGGACTAATAATAAGATATTCCTTCTCCTTTATATTGGTCTTGAAAGTGTGAATTTTCAACTAAACGTTGTTCTTTTTGTCTGATAAAAGGGAGAATGCAAATGATATTAAAGCCAAGTTCATTATTGAAGCTGCCAACCATCCAACTGACCCTGAGGCTGATGAGGTTAGTGCCTGCTTGAGGTTTAGAGTTATAGACGGCCACACAAAATTTTGTGAAATGATAATTGTTTTTTTTTTTTTGTCTTTCCACAGATTTTGTCAAAGAAAGGAGTTGTTATTCTTCCAGACATTTATGCTAACTCAGGAGGCGTTACTGTTAGTTACTTCGAGTGGGTGCAGGTATAGAATGTCGCTTTTCTGTGATAGCTACATCTCCTTGCAGCTTGTCACCATGGCCTTCTATTCCTTTTATTCGCATTTTCTATGATGATACATTCAAGTTTGAATACTTGAATGATCAAGAGGAGAAAAAAGCAAGTCCAAATTCTAGGATTTTTTCCCTATATTCTGACAACCCTCTCTACTTTTTACATGTAACACTGAATCAGGACTCCTTGTCAGTAGCACATGTAATAATGTTTTTTTGTTGTCTGTGCATTGCAGAACATCCAAGGATTCATGTGGGATGAAAAGAAAGTGAACAGTGAACTAAAGAATTACATGACCAAAGGTTTCAAAGATGTGAAAGAAATGTGCAAAACCCATGATTGTGATCTCCGTATGGGAGCCTTCACTCTAGGTGTTAACCGAGTTGCACGAGCTACCGTTCTTAGAGGTTGGGAAGCCTGAGATGCCTGCTACTCTGAATAAAGATGAGGCTTCAAGGAGGCCGCTTATACTTGTGGGGATTTCTTATGCCTGCTAGTCTCTGTTCTTAAAGGTTTTGTTATATGTATTGCCCTAGTTTCCTCCTCACCTGAGTTTCTACCCCTAAGGCGTTTCTCTATGCACTGCAAATTCTCCTACAAAGAACAGAGACTAGAGAGGAGGAATTCCTTAGTTTTATTGTAAGCTTTTTTGGGTGGAATGATTTGAACTTGGACACCCAACTTCTAAAACCTCAGCCTTGAGGCCTTTATCTCTGAACATTGCTAGTTCTAAATTACATTAAGGGTTTGATTAGACTCCTAATCAAAATTTCAGTCTTAAGATGTGTTTCAACTTTCAAAAACCCATGGAGAATCCCAAGATGGTAGCTTTTTAGCTTGTCCGCACTAAAAAAGTTTCAAGAAAACCCT
>Ga0325410_1005763_pt1 | contig 13652 bp, 7 predicted proteins | sample PopdelMetagenome_16_FD_206182 | JGI IMG/M metagenome (GOLD analysis project Ga0325410, IMG submission 206182) | Populus deltoides microbial communities from Bellville, Georgia, United States - Xylem-PdIQD-R3 | ecosystem: Host-associated > Plants > Phyllosphere > Stem > Wood/Secondary xylem... | reverse complement strand
CAAAGATTCTTAGGTTTTTCCATTGGTCTTGTGCAGCTGAGAACTGCTATGCTCACTCTTGTTCTTGTTGCGCTGCTGATTGTTGCCCTATCTTCAGTTGACTCTGTTCTATGCTATGTGTTGGCTTCGCTTCTAAGGAGAACCCCTTGATAGAAGACTGAGCTCCAAAAAAGCGTGCTTTCAACCCTGGCCAAGCTCCATTTTGTGAGATGCTTGCTAGTCTGTTTCCTGCCGAGATGTAAGTAGAAAACTCTTTTCCTGATGGCATGAATTGAGCTACTCGAGAAACATCTTACGAGAAAATAGCAGAGCTACTGAGTGGCGGGAAGAAAACTACACATGCTGAGCTATTTGGCCTTTTTATTCCTCTCCTTTTGTTGTCTGGGCGGATAGTTCATATTATTTCATCCGTATAAATTGCTGCTAGCATTTGCTTTTGAAGCCATCAATTAAGGATGTGTGATTATGTAGCTGAAAATGTTTTTTATATATATATAAAAAAAAAACAATAAACTGCCTTTTTGGATTTTTTTTTATGGTCTCTACGAGGATGTTAAAATTATCAAACATTAACATTCTCGATTAAACCCATCAAATATCTTCATATTAAAATCATTTAAATATATCTAGAAAGGATATTAATTAAATGTTTTTTCAGACAAAAAAAAAAAGAACATTTTAAAAAACTAATGAATGCGTAAAGAGACAAGCATTGATACCCTGGTGAAGTTCCCCGACCGGAACTTCACCAACTTCAGCGGTTTTATGTTTTCTTCCCCTCTGTATGGAACGCAACTTTAGCAGAGTTGTGAATTCTAGCACGACCAAAAAGAATTGGAAGTGAACATTAAAGTACCGTCGACGGCAAGTTCATTACCCTGCAAGTTGTAAAGCAGAACCCAGAAGAGAGAGAGAGAGAGAGAGAGAGAGAGAGAGAGAGAGAGAGAGAGACCATATCATATGATCAAGGTAATTAATAATTTCTGATTTAATAGCATACTAGGAGTTGTTACAAACAAATTCCAGAAGATGGAATGTTACATGATGCATAACCGTCTGCACAAATCAAATCTCAACTCTATCAATGAAACAGGAATCACTAAATCCATCGTCCTGTTTTTCATTACAAGCCTTGAAGAAGATTATGTGGCACGGGAAACTTCTAAGAATTGGAACAATGTCTAAAACCCTTGTACAAGAAAAAAAAAAAAAAAGGTGTGGAAATCGCATCGACACTTTATCCCATTGAAACTGAAAAACACAGAAAATCTCCTGACCGAAAAAGGAAGAGAGAATAGAAGCTTGAGTATTAAAAACTTGGAAAACTGCACCGCTTTACACCATTCCCGTACCACCGTTTGAGAGTTTTTCTAAAACCAAAAACTGTCAGGATTCGACCGATCTGTTCAGGGTTTTGAAGAGGAGCAGCTTCAAGCTTCAAGGAAATATGGCAACACCAATGCTATGTCTGGAAAAAAAAAATTCATGGCAACATCCTGGTCCGTGCCTCTTAAATAATACCTCACAGCTCAATTCATATAGGGAAGTGCACAAAATGATTATCATGAGTGACGCAGGCGAACTGCTCAGAAGAACCCGTTAGCAGAAGACAAGTTCCAGCAGAAAAAATCACAACAGCATCATACTTGATATTTTAATAGCTTCTCCTTCACTGGGGGCTCCAAAGCAGACATGTACTGGTCCCATGCTCCATTCCTGAGCATCTGTAATCACATACATTGCCAGACAAAGTATATATGAACCTATATTGCCAATAATTATTCTTATGCTAGGAAATGAATATACATTAACCAAGTACACAACAATATAGAAGAAGATCCCGAAATAGGGCATGGGAAGAAGATTGTAGGTTTTTTATTTTTTTCACTTGTGGTTTGCCTGCACACATTTGCAAGCTTCAATTCCTTGTTTGCAGAAATAACAGTCTGAAAAGGGATTTTTGGTGTAAATATTTTATTAAAAAATCATATAGTGTGCACCATAATACCAAGGCTTATAATATCAGTTTCAAAATACTTTAGTTCCATGGCATTAAAATGTGGCCAGAATTTATTAGGTGAACTATATCAAACAAGTGGGATGTATTTCTGACCTGTTTATAACCATGCAACACCTGGCAAACTTCATTGTGTAGCTCTGCACTTCTTATTTCCTACACAAATAAGTTCCCAAACAATAAGGTATTAAATCATTTCACAAAATATAACTTGTGAAATAAAAGCAGCAACACCATCATTACATGCCAACTTGCGATCGCTTTGCACATGAAAACAAGCGAACTTAGAGCTCCAGAAGGATTTGTTCTGACCTGAAATGTATAAAACACCCAAACATAAGTTTTAACCATGGATCCAATTCTACTGAAAAACCATTCTGAGAGCAAATGCATACCATTGCACATAGACCTCGGAAGGCATCCTCCTTCTCAATATCATCATGTATCCTGCCAAAAGTCAATCTGTAAGTTTGTGGTTGCATGAAAAGCTTCATGAATAGAGATGAAGATGGACTAACACTTACATTGACAAAGCAATGCACCATGATTGCATGAAATGCTCCATATGTGGTGATACAAGCTCAGGACAAACCCATGCAAGTCTCCCAAGTGTGATTGCACTATTTTCTGTGAGTGACTTGTTGTTCAGTTCCTGCTCAGCACCAGAAATCATATGATAAATATCACAAAGCCACACCCACACCCACACACAATAATAACAAGAAGACCATCACCTCTGAATGTTGAAGGATTGGAACCAAGCATGACATGACAGTCATAACAATAGGAGAAATTTCTTGACGAACCTAACATTGTAAGAATCACAAAATCAAAAGTTGTGTTACCATTGATAAAAATATGAAACCATCAAGGGAGCTAAACAGCAAGTCTCATAGTACATGGAATTGCATTTTATGTCCTTGGGTTCACCCAATATTTTCTATGGATATTTCCCAACCGAGTCTTAAAATTTCCAAGTTGTGCGCAGATGGACAAAGAAGACGAGACAGAAAGATGATAACAAGATACTGGAATTCCCAGTCGCCACCATCAGCAATGAAAATGGGACCACATCGCAACAACATGGAAACTTTTGAACCCAATTAGGAAAACAAAAAAACTAGTGTTAAAACATACTTCACTCTTACATTATACTGTATATTAAGTCAACTATACGCAGCCACCAACTGACCTTAACTGCTAATTCTCCAATAGCCCAACAGGCATTATTTGCTACTGAAATGGTTTCCTTCAGTTTAGGAGTGTTCTGCAGGAAGCATTTTCTTTTGTTATGCAAATATGCTGCTGGCCAAATATAATGCTCACAAAAACATGACATGAGATTCACTAACCAGTTGTTTGACTGCAACATCAAGAAATTCAGGCAATCGGGGGCTCAAATGAACAGTACATACCTAGACCAAAACCACCATAAGGCATTGATATTTACCAAATGTAACATAATAATGAAAAACACATGAGCCAATCACTAATCTTGTGGCCCAGGGTTAACCATCTGCCTTTTCTTTAAGCAGTCACAAGAGTAAACTTCCCGTCTCTGAATATTAGGGAGAGGGGTGAAAGTTAGATTCAGTCAACAGGAGAATGCAATTCCAACTTACTCTTGCAAGGTCCCCAAGGAGTGCAAAAGCACTTTGTCGAACATCATAAGCATCATCCATGCAACATTGCAGAAGGAGGTCCCTCAAATTACTTTGTGAAACCTGCAGGTGGAACTTCATAAGATAACTAACAAGCAAGACATATTTGCAGCAAATTGCAGTGATTATAAAGCATCAAATGCACACAACGCCATGGTTAGCACGTAAATGTACAGTGTGCACTCCATCAGTGCTCCATCCAGTATGAATATGCAAATCGTTAAATCTTATACAAATACTGCTTTCTTTCCAAAGTAAGGTGGCAAAATTGCATTCTAAAGCAGAAGCAAACAAAGCAACAAAGATATATGTTCATTGAACAACATAATTCTTTGCATTGATTCATGGGATAGTATGAATGGAAGTAACAGAAAATTGCTTTGCACTTTTTTTTTGGCAGATGAACCAACTTCTTATACGGGAGAACAAAATGAGCAATTTCACAACAGAAGAAAAGATTTAGAAGAGGAGTACCAAACTTTCTATCCCACTACCAAGACCCTCGGCAAGTCCAGAGAGAAGATCTAGAGAGCACACGATGAATTCTTTATCATACAGAAACCCAGCTGCAACAGGATCAGCCTGTAATAAAAATTGACTGAATCTCTAAAAATACATAATCCAATAAAAAGAACCACCAAAACAGATTGTTATATAGGCAATTAGAGGTAAAGAAATATCAACAGGACAAGCCACTCAGCCACAAAGGGATATTATTTCTCTTTAGAATAAAATCATGGAAGCATAAGCTGAGCAAGCAAATTTTTTATTTGTGTTTGTTGGGCAACAAAAGAAAGTAACAGAAGTCATAATTCAGCATGTTGGCCTATAAATACAGCACACCATGTGCACCCTTGCCCTCTTGAAAATGAGGGGCCAAAGCTCATTAGTTATCCCATCACTGGTAAAATGGTCAATGAGAAAATAGGCAGTGAAATTTGAGGCATAATTAAAAGTTGAAACTAAAAAACATGGTTGGAAGTGCATAAGCTATTAAACAGTAGAGGCCAGTACTCAATAGCATAAAGTACAATCAGAAATAAAAACCACTCAAAAGCAGAAACAAATGACTACTGAGTGTAAAACAAATCATCACTTCTGGATAATAAACATTGTATAAAAGAATACGCTCAAACCTTTGCTAACTGTTGGCTATGGATTATGGCTGTGCACCTCTGAAACACAGGTTCTGCAAATTGAGAGAATCCTGCACCCAATGCCTGAAAGAAACAAAAAAAAATGTACATCTTTAATCCCACTATAGCCTAAGAAATGTATCTTTAAAATATGCCTTAAATCGATGACTGTGATTACATTTTAGGATGGGATGATTATCAATTTTAATAAAAATTAAAACATGCCCCATCTTTCCATAAATCTGAAAGCACCACTACAAGGACGCATCTCTTACTTCTTACATAATATTGACATCATGTGAACAGCAGGGACATGGATAAAGGTCAAAAATTAAAATTAATCACACCTTTGCTAAGGACGTAAAGCACTCCAGCAGGGGAAAGAGATCTTTGTCTGAGTTTGAAAGCTGCTGCCACTTTGCAATTAATGGTGGCATCAAAATTTCAAGATAAGCAGGCTGCAAATTACCAAGATAGTCAATTAAGTCAAATTGCTAGTAAAACTCTCAACTGTATGCATCATTTGAAAGGAGACATGAGAGGAAATTATGGGAACAAGCATGGAGGATCAGTCAAATGATGTTGAAACCTGATTCAGTTCTGCTCCAACAGCATCTGCTAGAGTTCCAATAGCATCATATACAATTCTAAGGTTCCGTCTCTGGATCAAATAACACACGTAAATGAAAGAGTCTAATGGTGACCATAAGCTGTTTATGAACCTAACAACAAAATCAACAAAATTACATCTAATCATTTTAACAGTAGAAAAGTTAAGTGTCAAGAAGGAACCTGATATTTCCCAAAAGCACACACAAGGTGCTGTAAAATAATTTCTAACCGTGGTGCCAACTCTTCAGCAGCCTCCTGTAAAAGCAAATAAAGCATTCATATCTATGTAAAACATTGAAAACATAAGAAACAATTAAAATGAAACTGTTGGAAGGACCTCTTCTAGTGTTGCAAGAGCTGAGCAAGCAGCCTCTTGCACACGCTTGTTAGTATCCAATATTCTTCGTAGAAGACCCATAAGAACTTCATCAAATTGTTCGTAGCCTTTCTGGTGGCCACTTTCCTGGATAGATAAGAGAAGAATCTTCAAGTGAATAATCCAGAATCAAAAAGAGAAAACTGAAGGTAATGCAGCACCAATGAATGATTCATCCTTGTAACAATAAGTGAGGCAACTAAATTTAGTGAATAGCCAGGAAGCAAACACACCTGTTTTCAAAAAAAACAAAAGTTGATTTAACAAAAATGGACAATACCTGAACAACGTATTTGCTGAATCGCGAAATCGTCCAACAGGAAATGCTCCGTATGAGGGGAAATTTATCATCTAATAGAGGAATAAGAAAACCCACCATCTGCATGCACAAAATACTTAAATTTCTTGCAGTAATTCAACATTATGAAACACAAAATTTACAAAATAGCATTCTACTGTAGAGGGAAAAGGATAATGATGTAAAATCGCTTAACGAGGAGGATTGAGGAATAACACATAGAAGATACAAGCACTACAATTAAGGCCATTTCTTATAAATAAAATTTCACTGGGAGAAAGAGACAGGTGGCTTCAAGCCAAGTTCATGGATTAGAACAGAAGAAATAATGAAAACAAAAAAATAAATAAAATTCAAGCTGTGTTAACTGCAAAAGGCACCACGAGGCCATTGTCCACCAAATATGTAATTACCCTAAAGATTCAAATTTGATCTCTAATGTCAGATTCTTAACACCTTCAAAAGTCTACCATTTCTCTCTTTTCAGACTAAACTAGTTATGAGAAATACTTAATTAATTTCCAAGAAAACATAAAGTCATAGCTGCATCCATTATATTTGACACCCATGTCATCTGCTTTAAGACTTCAAAAATTATTACCTGGGATAAATTAGGATAAAGACCATTTATGCAACCCTCAGCGACAGCACCAAGAGCCAAAACAGCTGCTTCTCTGTCTTTCCAGGATTCATCACCACTAGCAGACAGCTTAGCCTGCGGATATTTTTGAAGTCACAGTAACTATTCAATATATGAGCATATAAATATAAGATTATAGTTCAACATAATGAGATCTATGGAGATTGCATAACAATTATGGTTGATTGAAATAGCTTGCTCATAACAGGATTCGTGGTTTCTTTTCCAGTTCTTTAGGTGGCAAGAGCAGGACTCAAACTGAAGATCTACCCTCTCCCCAATATGTATGGATGGGGGGCTAAATGACCAATTGGTATAGCTAGATTTATAGCATTACAGCTGTCAGTATGCTCACAATCAATTCTCTAGAGATAACATGCCAATGACCAACTGCAACCACACCATCCGTAAACTAATTTCCCATAGAAATATGTGTTATTAAACTTATAAACATAAACATGCATGGTGGCTTGGTGCCTTTGTTCTTTAACAATGTGTATCCAAACTTGCACAATCCAAGTCAACAGCTCAATGTGTAACCATGAAGACTAAGTGTTTCAACAGCTACTTCTGGCCTAATAAGGGAAAGATGGGGAAAAAATAAAGGCAATAGCACTTGGAGGACAAAATCTCTACTAATGCACAATGGAGATAAAAAGTCAAGCACATAAACTATGCTTCCAATGAGATTAATGCATCCAACACCAAATAAGTTAACTACCTGAACAACAGGCATCAACGTTGGAAGAATCTCGTCTCCAAATACATTTGAGAGAATATCAAGAGCTGCTGCACTGCATTTTCTTAAATTCCACACATTCACTATGTCATCATCCTGCAATCACACAAATTATTGATTTAGAAGAATTTTCATCAATTACCTTGTCTTTCTACATTAAAAGCACCACAAATTTCAATATGTTTACCAAATCATAAGCTAAAGAAACAAAATGAATAAAGATGTAAAGATTCTAGTAGATTACATCATCTTCCACGCTATCTGATCCATGAAATCGTGATGTATGAAACCGAGGTTTCAGATCCTGCAGCGCAGAAATTATACAGAAAGAAAAAAAAAATACATAGTTTCAAATGCAGTACTTCAAGCATGAAGTCAGTAAAGAAACATAACAATCTAGAACACCCTGGAATTGAAACACAAAAACGAAGAGATTGAACCTGATCCCGGTCTGGGAGAGACTCATCTTCCTGCAACAATGAATTGATGCCAGGTAAATAATGAGTTATAACAAATGCTATCCAGAATCACCAAAAAACATAAAACAACCCAAAGAGAAACAGTTACCTCAGCCTCAGCGAGTGACTCATCATCATCAGCATAAGCCATATTTGACAGCAAAACCTGAAAAAGTTTGGCCAGAGGTTTGGAAAAAAGTTGCAAGTGGCTCTGAAGAAATTTAGTAGGAAATAAAGCAACAAAAATATAAAGGGCTTATGCAGTACCGGAATCAGGCGTGGCAAGAATTCTCTTAAGGTCTCAGGAGGTAACTGAGCATCACAGTATGCAGACCTGCCAATTATAACCGATATTAAGAAGGATGCGTAAGTGGACATATAAATAGTTGTATGAACTGCGAAGGCATGTAAATATTCATCAGTAAATAAGTTCACATAGGTTGTGCTTGCAAGATTAAAGAGAATAAAATATTTCTCTTGTTAATCATGCTTAAAACAGTTTGAAAGAGGGGATGAAATGGCTTCCAACATTTAAGTTTTAACACCAAAAGAAGAATAATTGTCAACCTAGAGAGAAAATTTAGAAAGGGGTCCTAAACACTAACTTCACGGCACTGTCACCAGGACATCAATGTCACCATCACACCAAGAAAGCTACTGGGATCAGCACCATCATGTTTCACTGATACCATTACTAATTCACTGCAATACCACCCCAAACACTACCACATACATTTTCACCTTTAAGGTTCTTAAAAGATCTCATATAATCAGCTGCCCTCGACTTTTATTCTTACTGACTCCTATTCATGTAAACCATTAGACTACAAAATTCCAAGACAACCCCAACCCAAGACAGACGAAAACTCAAAATTCCATTTTGTACATATATAAGAGTTACTACTGGAGAGAGGCAAGAAGAAAAAGTTTTTTTCAATCCCAATAAATAACACCGCTTGATCTTCTGTTTTGGAATGTCAATAGAAAATTTGGAATGAAAACCTGTAAATTCAAAACGTCAACCTAGAACTAGAAAAGAAATAGATTTGGGGGTCAATCCACATTCTACCTCATACATAATGGGATCAACTTCAAGTTACCATGATGTCTATAACCAATTCCCCAACCCAAGATGTCAAAGCTACAAAATTATCAAATATGTTGTTCATGGAGTGGAGGTTTACCAGAATTCACAGGCTTCAAGAGCCACTTCATCATCACCATCCTTGTTGACTTGCAAGATATATTCAGCTACACTCCTCAAATGTGGCTAAAAATAGCGAAAAAGTCATATCAATGACAAAGAAAGTTAAAGCAGGGTGGGAGAATAGAACTATGGCACGATAAGACAATTGTAGAACATTAAAAAGAGATGCTCAGTAGTGCACAAGGGCAAGTAAAAAACAACTAATAAGCGACTAAAAACAGACGGAAGATACAGTACATGTCCAGTCAGAAAGAATATGCATGAGATTAAATTAACAAGATACCCACCTCCAAGAAAGATGGTCGGACCTCAATTAGCTGTACAAAAGCTGCACAAACCTGTATGACACAGTTAAAAGATACATGGATCAGTACAGCCAAACTTGTGAAACAGAAAAGCTATATTCTGAATAATTACCAAAGATTATATTTCAATTCTTTTTGCTGCGCTGGGAACCGAAACATAACATGATAAATGAATCCCAACAAAAAGTACAATTAAAACACCACATTTTATAGTCAGATTACAACAACCAATAAAAGAAAACCAGAAGCAAATAAATTACTATTTTTTCATGCAAGTTAGATCCAATTGTGATGAGGCAATGAGAAAGTATTCACCAATTTTCGCACTTCTGCAGCCTGGTCATTAGCAAGAGCAAATAAACCTTGAAGGTACTGATTCATGGATGCATATAGAGCCTGCGAGAAATTAACATATGTAACCAATTGTCTCCTAGTATCACAATAGCATCTAGCAGTGACTGGGAAACAAGATGAAAGCAACAAAGTGAACTCACAGCAGGCATTAACATAATGTATTGATTTACAGAACCCAATGCCAGCTTTCTCAGTGAAGGATGAGGTGACTGGAAAAACTGTTCATAGCAAAACCAGGTTAACGCAATTAGCTTAGTGGAGATCGTAAAACAAGAAGAACCTCCATAATGATCTCAGAGCTCTGAGCAAACACCCATCTAACCTGATATAATCGAGGAAGAAAAATCTTGATAGGTCGTTCAGACAACCCAGGCACGTCCGAATCCAAAACTTGCGGAATATCCTCACAAATCTACATCACCAAAGCATCACCTTAATACATTAGTTATCACCACCCGGAGAGAAAACACATTCTCTAATTCATATATTTCGCACAAAAACCATGCCAAATAAATTATCACGAGCCTTTCCCCTTGCCACATTCATCAATATCAAACACCGGATAACAAATACTTAATCTATTGACTTGCATAAAACCCAAACTTGATCAATGAAGAAGTAATCAACAGTACCTTGGACAGAGCATCCATAGCGCCTTCCATGTGATTAAGATCATTGCTATCCAAACAAGTGATGACAGCTTGCAACAACTCCGGCCATCCCAAAATCCCTCCTAGTTGAACAATAACACTAATAATCGTCCCTGCCGTCGACCTTATATGCCTATCCGCTGCTCCTAAACACGGCAACAACTCCGATTTTATATATTGTTGATTGTCAGGCGTCATAGTTTTATACGCATTTCTTAGGTTATTTTTCAACAATAAACCTGCCGCCTGCCTTATCTCCACCGATTTCCCCTAAAAACCAAATAACAATAATTAAATTAAGAAATTATCGATAATCGGACGCAAAATTGATGAGAAAATCGGTTACCTCGGCGCGAGAGAAAATGAAAGCGAGGTAATTATTAAAATCGGGGAATTGAGAGAAGTGTTGTAATTGTTGCCAAATCTGAGACTTATCAGCGGTTGAAGTTGGTGAAATTTGATGCTCTAATAATCCACAGATCTCCTTGAACCCTTCTTCCTGTGGCTGCCACGCCGCCGCCATTGGTGCCTCCATTAATCCAGTTCTTGAACGAGTTTCGGGAAGAAGGGGATGGAGGAGTCCTTTTCTCTCTTCCTGTGTGGATTCTTTCAGGGGAATATTCTCGCCGCTTCCAAGTAGTGCAGTCTACTTCTAGTGTGGAAGGGAGAGAAGGAGAGAGTTCTGCTTTGGGGTGGGGGGTTTTGTGCGATAGGGTACACGGCAGAGTTGTGTGTGAGCACTCGGCACCGATGGGTTAATGATTGGATCGGATTATTAGGATTGTTAAAGGAAGGGGAATATTTTGAATTGTTTCACTTGATTGGTGTGCTTAATGGCTGCTAGTTGCTATGCTGTAAGCCATTATTGTTATTTTTATACTTAGTTTTGTGATTTCTAATGGTCAATTTTTTATTTTTTATTTTTTATTTTTTATTTTTTATTTTTTATTTTACAAAGGCTTGAATTGTCAACTCTATCCAAACTATTCGTCTAAGATTACATCTTTTATTGTTTGTATTGTTCTTCCATCACAGCATATCTATTTTTATTCAAAACTATATTAACAAATATTCTGAAATGTATAGTGTTTTGACTGTGTGTGCACTGTGGACTGAGGGACATTCTAGTGTGGACTTTCACAGTAAAATTTCTGAGCTTTGAAGGCTTAAAATGAGGGTATTATTGTCTTTTCACGTGAAGTAAAATTACCTTTTTTTCCTTTGATTGAAAAAGTTAAAGCCTTAGACGTGGAGTTATTTTAGTATTTTTCATATGTTGCAATTAAAACATGAGTTTACTCTTGTAAATAATAAGAGACGAATTATGTATTTAGAGGTGTTTTGCCCTTGTAAAATTATTTATTTGTTATATATAGGTTAGTGGGGGTGTTTTAGTAATTTTATATTGATTTTAACAGTACAAGTATCGTATCACCCTTTAAAAGTGAAAAGCAATAACCTTTTATGTAGGGGTCTTATAGTAGTTTTAAAAGAATAAAAATCAGATTGAAAAAAAATAAAATATAACAAATTGTAATTGAAGGACTGAATTGAAAACATAAAAAACTTTTGTAAAAAAACTAAAGACAAAAATAAGCCATAAAAAAACATAAAGACTAGAATTGAAAAAAAAAAAAGAACACAGGACAAACATGTAGTTACGTTGGGAGAGATAGGAAAGAAGAAAACAAAAAAAAGAAGAAATGTTAATCGGTGATAAACCGTCCATCAACCACACTCATGCGCCACACCAAGATAAAGAAGACGCAATGATGCTTCAAGGGACACAGTAGAAGACCAGGTTTGGAAAATTGATGGCGTCACATGCGCCGTCTTTTTCTATATCTCCCATCATATTAGTAGGCGTTCATTCTTTATATTTTGCTGATGTATTAGGCCTTGTATAATAATTTTTATTGTGTGAGTTTATTCAGTCAATCTCATTTGTATTTATTATTTAAGTCATGAGTTTTTCAGAGTTGATTTATCTTTTATTTATTTAGATAAATAAATTTAGTAAACACAATTGATAAATATCTCATTTTTGTAGTTTCTTTCTTATTTATTGTTAATAACATTTTTTATTTACATAAATAGTTATCGATTTATTTAGTTATATAAATACATGAGTTTTTCAATTTACACTCTAATTTTTTTATATAAAAAAACACAACTAAATAGCTTGCATACCTATATTTTTTTTTATGTAAAAAATTATAACCCAAGGTGAAATATGAGTTAAATGGCTAATAAATAACTAGAATTCAAGATAAAAGTAAAAGGTAGGTCCATTTTTTTTTAGTGTATGCACACAAAGTAGTCCATCAACTTGCATATTGGAGTATATTTTACATTTTTATTGTTTGTGTATAGTTATTTCCTCGCAACATACATGCTTAGATTCAAAACTATATGAATAACCTTGAATTCAACATACAATGTAATGATACAAAGTTTTGTATCGTCCTTAAAATGCTTTTTCTTTGAGAAGTCCTATCTCTACTTTGGAAACAGGCTGCAGAAAAGCGAAATGAGATACCTATCAGAATTTGCTTATTGGCGGTTCATTGCCTCGAGCTAAGGGCAGTTTCCTCCGTGAGCGTTGTTGTTCGGGACCTGGGGTCTTTCAAGGGTTCTCAGATCTGCGTTTTCTCACCAAGAATTTTCCCCGACGAAAGAAAAAAAAAAAAACAATCATTGCCCTGTCAAATGATTTTCCTTCCTCTTCTAGTCTTCTCCAAATCAGATTTTAATACTTTGATCCTTCCTCTGATGTAGACTGTACCTTCTGCAGACTAATTAGGTCGTTTGGTACCGTATCAGGGCAGTGTCCGTCCATCTGTCTTCAACCGCAGTGCAGAAATGGGGGGAGCTGCATTGGGCAACACTAGTCTTTTCTTCGAGGTGACTACTTGAGTCAAAGGACCTCCAGCAGAGCTTGATTAGAACGTATGATCTTGTTTATTCCTTCATCAACAATCCAAATTGTAGCGAAACAGACAGCAGGTCTTGTCTTCAGGCGAACATGCAAGCAAAAACAGGGAACATGATGCCATTGTTTCATGAATATACTTGTATTTGAGAGCCTTTGCTGCTGCAGTCCTCAGACAGACAAAGAAAGAAGCCATAACGGTTGGCTTGTCTGGATTCAATTCCTGTCTAGCTCGTAAGTTTCCAATTCTGGGCTTGAATAACGCGT
>Ga0325410_1005761_pt1 | contig 13653 bp, 8 predicted proteins | sample PopdelMetagenome_16_FD_206182 | JGI IMG/M metagenome (GOLD analysis project Ga0325410, IMG submission 206182) | Populus deltoides microbial communities from Bellville, Georgia, United States - Xylem-PdIQD-R3 | ecosystem: Host-associated > Plants > Phyllosphere > Stem > Wood/Secondary xylem... | reverse complement strand
TGTGTGTGTGTGTGAGAAGTGAGGTCTTGATAAATTTTCATTTTGTAAAACATAATTAACAAATATATCTTATTTATTCTTGAACCTCTTACTAACTAGTTGGCTCCGTACTTAATTTCATTTATATTGAGATAGAAAAAATTAAGATTTACTAGATAAAAAATGATTTATGTTTAGAGATCCATGTATTAAAATAGCATTTAGAATTCTCGTTGAGATCATATAATATAGTTTGAGCTTATATTTATTCTATAATCTCTTTGTAAATACAATGGTTATGTATTTAAGATTTTTTGTGTATATATATGTACGTTGAATATCAATTAATACACAAGAACTTAAAAGGGTAAATACGAGTAGTTTAAAAATCCATGCAAGCTGCCTCCTTTTTAGGGTTTCAGATATTGTAAATGGAATGGAAAAATAAAGAAGAAGAAAAGTCTGCAAATTATTCAACCACTCATACAAACATTATATTAATTAATGAACACGTACGTAGAGAGGAGCATAAAATGGTCATGTAAAATACTTGAATATATATATATATATCTTATATTTATTAATAAACGTGGCAGAGTAAGTTTATATATCGGCCTGCTAGCTAGGAATATATAGGAATGCATATGGAAGCAAGTACTTGTGTTAAAGAAAACAAGGGCTCCTTCCGTTGCTTGCGAGGATGGCTGATGGTTGTGTGTGACATGCATCGGTCAAATGTAATTTAATCAGAGTCTTTAGTCTCTGTACAGATGGGAGACGTGCACATACATGCGTGCATGGAGACTAAATCAAGTGATGTTAATGCCGTTGATTGGTTGCATATTATTACATTAATTTATAACAAAGTAGCAGCGCCGTGGGAAACATGAATTTCTGCTAGGCTGACACTGATGTAGAGAGAGAGAGATGAAAACTATTCAAGGAAATGTAATTAGATGTCGTAAATGATGTTAATTTATATCCTTAGAGGTAATTAATTACTCCTTAATTAGATGCTGAAATACACTAATGTGGTTTCTGTGAAATGCTTAAATCAATCACACTGAGAATTAAAGCATGCCAAAGGGAATTAAAGAGAATGAAATTTGGAATTTCCATTCATTTCTGCCTTGCGGCGGCAATCTAATTAAACCTTGCTTTAGATACAAAATACTCCCCGATTTGGGGGTATTAACACCCTCTTGCGGATACCATGCACTCCCTTGTTTCTTCTCCAAAAATCAAGAAAAAAACAAATAAAAATATTATAATAATAATTGAAGATAATATCTATATGTAGATTGCAATGAGTTTTTCTTTTTAGACTCTTCTGTACACTTGGGGTTCCCTTTCTGTATACCAATCTTAAAATAACTCTTCCGTCCATGGGAGGTGTGTCATATCTCTTGATGTCAAACAGTGGTCTTCCCTTCGAAGACCAGCCCTTTCTCTCCCACTCCATCAATCTTCTGATGGAAGCAGAGAGCATCAAGCTAACTGAAGATGATGATGCTCTAGCTAGCTAGCTAGTAGTACTGTAGTAGTAGCCCTAGTGGTATTGGAAGAGAGCTCTCTCTCTCTCGCCCCTTCATTCTGCTATGACTTGTGGGATAAAATGATGGGCAAACCATTCTGGGGAAGGGCAAAAGGGCCGTACTGAATCCCATTATTTGCACCCACAATAGACCACCTGCAAGAGTTTTAACCATGTCAGCGAAGAGTCCATACTTTCTATATTTAGCAACTGAAATCTTCTGTTACACCACCTCAAAAGGGTAAGTGGGTAACTAGGTACTAGCCCATTTTTACCAACCTGTACTTGGTGGTTAGGTGATGGAGTAGCACCAAAATCTCCACCTTGGCTAGCTCGTTCCCAGGACATGAGTGGGTCCCATTCCCAAATGGCATAAATGTATTGGGCTTCGGTGCAACCTGCACAAATCATTAACAACAAATGATTGGCTTGGCTTATAGCTTTATTCCTTCCTCCAGATTGTGGTGAATTCTAGTGTTAAGAAGCAACTTCTCTGCTACAAGTTCTTACCTCAAATCTTGAAGGATCGAACTTTTCAGGATCTGGAAACAGTTCTGGGCTGTGGTGAATGTTTCTGAAAAGTGGCAAGACTTTCCAACCCTTAGGGATCAAATATCCTGCAAGAGTTTAAAAGAAGAAAACACACACTTGTTAGCTATGGCGAGCAGAAAGAAAAGGGCATTGCAACTTGGTCAGATTAGCTTTTTTGGAAGCTGGAGTTCTGACCTTCATATTCAACATCCTCCACCGCCTCTCTAAAGGTAAAAGATAAAATCGAGGCAACTCTTAGAGTTTCTTGAATGACCCTTGAAGTTATCGGCATCTTCTTGGTATCTGCCCATGTAAGGATCTTCTCCTCATCACCCTTTTCTTCACTCCTCATTATGGCCTCCTGCTCTTCCTGTAAAGCCAAAAGGCAAGCACACAAAACCAAGTCATTGGAAGAACAATCATTTTGTCATATTATGTACAAATTAGTGCTAGTAATTGATCGCTACTTACAGTGACAGCTTGAAGAACACTTGGATTCTCTCCAAGGTACTTAAGAATCCATGTCAAAACACTAGCTGTGGTGTCACGAGCAGCAAAGATTACTCCAATGATGTTGTCGGCAATTTGATCGTCAGTGAGGCCTTCCTTGTCACCCATGAAAGATCCAAGTAAGTCATTGTGATCAAGCTTCATTTGCCTCCTTGTGGACAAGATTTTAGCCAAGATCCTAGCCAGATCTTTTCTTGCTTTCATTGATTTGTTGAAGAGTGTTCCTGGGAGGTTAATGGGCATTGAATTGTATCCTTTCTCGAGAATGTAGTAGCACCTCTTAAGATCTTCTCTGTATAGAACTTCATCCTTCCCAAATATTGAAAGTAATGCAACATTGAATGTGTACTGCGAGGAAAAAGAGAAAACCATAATTTGATCAGTAATCAACCAAAAAAAGTTAGAAGACATACTACCCATTCTTAGTCATCTAAAAGTCTTAGCAGTCCTGCATGCAGAGATGAACAGGGGAAGCTAAAGCAGAGTAGCTCTGTTTTGAACTAGGGAAATGGGAATAAGTAGAAGCTTACTGATTTCATTTCTTGGAAAGTGTTAATTAATCTTCCTTCCCAATATTGAAGAGAGTCCTTGGCAATGTTTTGAATATCAGGGACGATGTATTTTATTGCTTCAGGCAAGAAGGCACGAAGAACAAGCTTTCTCAATTTCATGTGGTAGGCTCCCTGGTGAAAAAATATGGCTTCTTTGCCTAACATCCTTTCTTTACTAGCCGGAAATGTTGGCTTGAAGAGATGGGATTTGGTTACAAGGACAAATTTTGCAGCTTCAGGGCTGGATATCATGACACAGGGACAGCCCAAGATGTGGGTCTTGAAGATAGAGCCATACCTCTTTCTCTTGGAGGCAAAGAAGACATTGGGGTCTTGAGAGTAGAGTTGGAATGTTTCACCCATATAAGGCCATCCCATGGTGCCGGGAGGGAGTGGCAAACTCTGGGGGCGATCAGAAGCAAAGAATTTGAGGAGGGACTTGAAGAGAAGTCCTCCTACAAGCAATAGAATGGAAGCGAATGACAGGAAAAACACAGAGGGGGAGAATTCCATTTCTGTTGCCTTGTTTTTTTCTTTTTTATGTGTGAGTAGTGAAGAAACTGGTGTGGGGAAAACAAGTGAAGAAGAGGAGGTATTTATAGGGGGTATTGAGTAGCTAACCTCCACAGTCCAAATTGTTGTGGTAGCAAGGAAAAAAAAAAGAATAATAAAGAAAGAAAGAAAAGAGGATGGGTGCAGGGAAAAGTAGGGGGGTAGCGAGAGGGGGAGGGAGGGAGAGAGAGAGAGAGAGGAGCCTTTCAAATACAGCTTGAATCCCATACACGGAATCTCCCTCCAGCTCATTCATGGTTTTGGTCACGTATGCTACCCTTTCCTACCTGCTTCCTTTATTTGGTCATGGGAGAGATAGTTTGAGATTGTGACCACAAAGAGGATTTCGAGACAAACAAATAAGACTGGCATTAAGTGGTCTTGGAAGGATAGAGGCCATTTTCTGTGAGTATTCTATTACAAATAACAAGGCAAACAATATGCAAGCACTAGTGGAGCAACGGTGTTCGCAGGTTAGCCAGTGGAGTCATGGTTGTAAAATCTCACCGGGTAGACCCGGGTGACGGGTCCCTCCTCCAGAGAATCATCCCAAATTAATTTCTAAATTCTATTAAAAATAACGTTGTTTTGATAAAAAATAAAATAAAAACAACAAGTTGAGAGCCAATTGGATGAAGTTTAGATTAACCGGGTCAATAAATTAATCTGAGTTTTTGACCGATAAATTCCTTTTAGTCAAACTGATGAGGCCTCCGGTTTCGAATCCATCCATGTGGCCATTCCCGGTTTTAAAAGCACGAGTGGAATGAAGAAAAATGCTTCTTTTTTTTTTTTTTTTTTTATCTGTAGACAAAAAGGGTGGAGATTAGGTTATGCCTTTTATTACATCATCGTCATTCATCGGCGGCTCGCTCATCGTGTCCGTACCACACCCTCAACTTCTCTCATCTCAAAGATACATTTGACATAATACATGGATAGATAGATAATAGATACACACAACCACAAACCACAAACCACATACTCAATGCCATAAAAAAATTGCACACAGTTGCAAGATGTCCTTTTATCGCATGAGTGCCCTAACAACATGGCATGGCATGGCATGGCATGGCATGGCATGGCATGCATCCACGCCCAAGCTTCCTCCTTTACTTGAACGAATTAAGGCCCACCCATACTACACAAACAATCTCAAGAGTTCATTTTAAATTCCCATGATTTTTAAATAAAAAAAGACCAAATTAATCCCTGCTTTCTTTTTTCAAAGGCTTAAGGTAATATTTTCGCAGCAGCTTCATATGCTGCAATTAAATGAATTGACCAAGATTATAATAATAATAATAATAATAATAATAATAATAATAATAATAATACATGTAATGTATGTGTGCATATGTATATATATAATTAATAAACAGATTGGAGTTGAATTTATAAATCGTGTTAATAGATCTCGAAGTCAAAACTTTTGTCATTGAGATTAATGGGACCTAATTGTATTCAATGAAATCCACACCCACCTCCTCCTCCTTGTTCTTCTTTTAATTCAACAATCTTTTATTTAGGTGAGAGAGAGAGAGAGGGAGATTTGTTACACTTAAGAAAAAAATAAAATAATTAACGAATAAATACAGTGAGAGTACGCACTCACTATGATTGTATTCGCATTAATTCATAATTAAATGTCTATATATTCGTTAATAATTTGTTGTAAATAATTCGTAGTGTCAAACATCATTATTTTCAAGCTACCAACTCTAGGATGCAACCACTTAACTTCCTGTTCAAATGGAACATTTTTCCAAGCTCAATATTTGGGCTGATTTCTTCTTCTCTTACCTCACCACCTTAATTGTCAAACTAAGTGATAATTAATGAAGGAAGAAATTAATGAATAGTGCAAGGCAAGTACTGAACATCGAATTCATGCATCATTTCAATTCAAATATATATATATATATATATATATATATATATATTAATTTGAATTAGAAAGGGTCCTTCCCTTGTTCTCACCTCATGGCTGCAACCTAGAAGGCCGAAGGGTTTGACTTGTAATCTGCTTTGCATTTATGGGGATTGCATCTAAAATGAACGTAGAAAAAGAGAGAGAGAGAGAGAGAGAGTGGAAATTAAGGGAAGAGGACTCCCTGCCTCCTCCTAAAAAAAACGAGAGAGAGAAACACACTGACACTGGCAGACAGTTTGGCAGACCGGTGGTGCCTTTGATCATCAACTCCATGCATGATCAATGAAGAAGGAAAGGCGGTCTAAAACAACTGGTCACAGTTCATGGACCCATCCGCTCGAGCCCCACGATAATGTCGTCTTAAATCTTTAATCCTGCCATTAGCTTAACAGATTACTGTATAATAAATATAACAGAGGGTTTCTTCTCTTTGATAAATGGTTGCACAATATTAGAGAAATTAAGGTAGATAATATGATCCAGTCTGTCAAATTAAAGAGTTGATTTGCCCATGTTTCTATTTCCAAGAAACTATATTATTCACCGTTAAGAATTAAATTATTAATCATTCGATTTGCCATACCCTTGAAGTACTCTTGTTTATATATAATATAATTACATTTTCAAAATTAAATTACAACTAGTAGCACCTGGTAACACCAGAAAGAGGAGTACGGATAATTAAGGAGCTAGCTACGTGGGTGCTGAGTGTGCTTGCTGTGTGTTAAAAGTCAGCAATTGATTTTGTCAAACATGATGCAATGAAGTTGACTACACAAGGGATTGAAATAATTAATGCATGAGAAAAACACATCAAGCTACGTGTACACTTAGTAGTTCATGGCATTTCTCCAATGGAGTTGACAACAGTACTATTGATTAATTATACTATCTAATTCTTTGTCAAAAACTGACCATGAACACATGAATTAATGATGTGACTATTAATTAATTAATTGTATCTTAATTAGGTTTAAATTAAATTAAATCAAATTGCTATCCATTTTTTATGGGGATTTTTCACCAAGTTTATTATTCCAGTTTCTTAATTAATTCCCATCATTTAAAATACATACTTTTAGTGTATTAATTGTGTTTTTTTTTTTGTTTTTTCCATATATACATGGCACGAACTCTATAGAACCAATTGGCACGTACGAGACCAGGAACTCTATTACATAGGTTTGGAATTCTATGAATTAAATATAATCTAAAAGTCTTAATTATGAAGTTAATTCTCTTTTGGATGAGAAATATTAATTGTACTCACTTTACACCATCGTTTTATCTGAAAAGACATCCATTAATTATACATGTATTAGCACCAAGACTTGTAATCTGTTTAAAAATAACCCTGCGCAAGCTATTAATTAATTATATATAGCATCAGCTCGGCCTCATAAAATTGAAAAAACCCACTTAATTACCCCTCGATCCATCAATTCATCACCAGCAAATAGCTACCCATCACCAGTTTTTTAGTTAGAGGACTAGTCCAATTAAATATGATATGATATATACGTATTTTGTGACCAATTATAAGTGACCACCAAGGCATCTTTCTTTCTTCCTTGGTCGTAGTTTCTGATGATCATGAAATGCAAGTGGACCACCGATCGGCATGCACGTAACCCATTGATCAGTCAAGTTTGATACCCAAAGAGATTTAATATTTAATTAATTAGGACACAATATATAGAAGGACACCTGGACGAAGCAAAATCCACCACCAAACCCATAATTAATATGTCCCATGCATCGATCACCCCTTAACTTGTCATTCCAACCCACAGAAAAAGAAGTAAAATTAATGAGACACCAACTCATTATTCGTGATCTGTATGAATTAATTATCTCATTTATATTAAAATAAATTGTGAATTACTATATATATATATATATAAAGTCAAGTGAGGGATCCAACCATAAAATTAAGATGGAAAAGCCAGGAAACCTAGGTTATCTATACAGGTTAGATTTTAGATTTGTTATTTAAAAGTTATCGGTTTGAGTTTTATAAATTTTAGGGTTATTAGAAATTTATATTATAGTTAATTTTAAGGTCTGTAAAATTAGTTAAAATACACACAAGTTAATCCGGACACTCATATTAATAAAAAAAATTAAATAAGTAACCGGGCCATACACACACGTACAACGCATGCAAACACGGCTAGATTTTATAATGAATCCGGGCGCCAGTCTGTTAATAATCCTAATTGCCACCGTCGTCTATCATCCTCTCCATGGATCGAAGACAAATGCTCACTCCAAGAACCGAAGAATATTGCAGATCAGTACTAGTATATACTTTCTCGCTTGTCTTGATCCAGCTCCAGCTCCGCAAATGTCTTTTCCCTTGCTGTCTGTCTGTCTGTCTTGGTTTTGTTCCTCGGCACGGGTCTGGTTTGACGATAACAAGTATACATCACCCTTTTTGGACGTACAAGCGGTGGGATCAATTCTTTGTCCCCCACAGTCTCTAGATTCTTACACTCCTTCCTAATCTGATGATCAGTTTATTACAATCAGTTTTCTTAAAATCAATCGCCTCCTTCTTTTAATCTATATATATATATATATATATATATATATATATATATATATATATATATATTCACCACCATCATCGATCGTACCCTTTTTTCTCAAATACTCTTCTTCTTCTTCTTCTTTAATTCTCTCCATTTTCAATAAATAATATTCTGCATTGAAATCAACATGCCAATCCCTGTAAAATCCAAAAAGAAAAAACTCCTCCCACTTTGAAACAGATCGCACGATGAGATCATGTTCATGCCTTGACTTCTTAAGGTCCAGGTACGTACGTGTCATCCAAATAACACACAACTCTAGCAAGAAATTAAAGCATATATCAAACAACGTATGATTTAATTAAACTACGCTACATGTCCTAGCTTTTGACTTTTCATGATATAATAATTAAGCCACGCAACTGTGTATTAATTAACTATATTTACAATTAATTAGCCCTCTGAAGTCCAACTCCTAACCTCCTAGGTTTCTTCTATTTCCATATGCACATGTAAAGTAATTGAATAGTTGTTGTTGATTGCGAGCGTTTTTATATTCATTCAAGCGGTTGACAAGATTTGGAAAAAAAAATTGTTTTTATTCACAATATAATTACACATAAATAATTTAATTAATTACAATCCTAATATATATATATATATTCGAGCACTTTGCATGCTGATTGTATTCATACGTCAACCGGCCGGGAGTGCTGGATGCCAAGCGGATCCATCGTTGTGGTATAAATATTTTTATTTTCTTTTTTATAATATCAATAAAAAGATGCATGTGGATCGATCTTATAATATATGATGAAGTTATATGTGTATTTATGAGTGAAAAGGTTATTATTGAAGCTGAGGGACATCTGTTTGTTTTATCACCTTTTCAAGGCGAGTACTTGGTTCCAGCTATCATTTTGTCTTTCTCAAAGGGATTGAAGTGGGAATGGCGAAAGGGATCTTCCACTAATTTGAAGTGGACACTCACCTCGTGTTCCAAGAAAGAGTATTTATTTATTTATTTATTTATAGATGGATAGAGCCGCCTCATCTTGTCCAAGAACTGTTGGATTTTACTCATAGGATTTCCATAATCTGTAATGATGATGGAGTTGTACGAGAAGATTACAATCCTTACATGCACAGCCAAAAAGACATATCACTTCTTTTCCCTTTTTATAGAAAGTTGCTCCTGACATCATCATCTTTGCTTTTATGCTCTTGACAAATTCTGTTATTGTGTTTTGTTTTACTGGCATGCCCTAGCACCGTGCACGGATATTTCTTTTAATTTTTTTTTTTATGGCTTCCTATTAATATATCAAAATTATCTCTGAGAGGACTTTAAATGCTTCTTGAAAAATATTTTCAAGGGAATGATTTGAGTTGCTATTTCTAAAAAAATAATAATAATTTAAATTTTATAGCATAGCATAGCATGTCTTACTTTATTGTGAGATGTTACGATCGTTGTTTATGGGTACCGGCTTCGTTAAGGCAACAATAAATCTTACCAAAAGTCTTTGGATGATTTTTATTTACAATGAATTGAAATTATCTTAGGATTTATGCAAAGAAATGTGTGGTCGTTGTTTTTCTTTAGAATAGTTTGGTTCATTTGAAATGCTTGCAATAATATGATATTCAAAGACTTGAAAATCAATTTGGATAATATATATTACTCACTTGTCCATAGAGTTGCAACATGGGCAAAATGCTGCCACAAGAGTTTCTGCTATGTTAGGATAAACATACTCATATCACCAAATGGTATTCCTATGTGAACAAATAAGGCAAGAGAGTGTAGTGAATCATCATGGATTCCTCATCCTTGAGGTATACTCAAATGGAATGCAAATGCATCTACAAATGACAAGCGTGGACCTTTAGGGATCGGGGTGGTTTTAATGGACCATGAAGGAAAACTTCTTCGAATCTTTCCTTGCTCCTCATGTATTAATTAAAGAGTTCAATGGAATTGAGGTTTTTAGCAATTTAAAAAACTATCATTTTTAGTACTAGTTGCTGCTTTATATTTTCTAAGGATTGAATTGTGGAGTCCAATTTATACAATGCAATTACTTGGATAAAAAGAAGTAATGTCATAAGACCATGGTGATTACAAGGTGATTTCATTAACAACTCCAAAGCTTGTTGTAACATATCTACTTATTACCAAGAAGATTTACAAGCAAGTTTTTTTTATAAACAAATGTATACTTAAAATCTCATCAAAATTTCTGATGAAATTTCGGTAGAGTTTCTCTATGGCAAAGTTTCTCTATAACAGGAGATCTCAAGTTATGGTTTTTTTTCAAAAAATTATTAAAAAAAATATTCATATTTTTAGTTTTATTATGATGGGTTTGTATACATGACATGTCATTTGGTGCATTACAATTCAAACTTCAAAGTATTGTCTCTATCTATGTATGAACATTTATACAACACCATGTCAACAGACTTTACTTTTTTTATAGTTAAACAGTAGATAAACCGTATGCCCTCTAATTGTAAATATTGTTGTTATATGTTCACGTTGCAGTTCATAATTAATATCTTATATGAATACAATTGCTAGCTATTTATAATTATTTGATCAGGATAGATGTACTTGGAACTGCTGTGTTTTTTTTCATAGAATAATACTAGATAGATGGCTCATGCATAGCTGCGGGTTAATAACTTTTTTTGTAATATAAAAAAGCTATGCTCAAGTGTTATTGTATTTTAAAAAACAAAACAAAAATTCACAACCCAAAACCATAGAAAAACAACTAAAAAAAATAGTTATCGTTAATCCACATGAATCAAAATAAACAAAGCACCAGTAAAATTAAGTGAGGTTATCAAAACTAGTGAGTAGGATCATACGAACATGATAATCTAATAGAAGACAAACAAAAAAAAACAAAGTTTTATTTAAAAAAAATCAAATTTTAAAGGACAAAATAAAAAAGGATAAAAAAACGACTAAAAGAAAACCCTAGACCACCCAGATAAACCTCCTACCCAGAACATGAGATAGGGATAACCTAATTGAAAAGAAAACCAAAGAAAATAACAAAGCTTCTTTTTTAAAACGAACAACTTAAAATCGGAAAAGAAAACGACATCACCTCGTATAAACTTTTCAAACCCATGACCTTAGTACTAACTAAACTAGAAGTATCGCATATGAAAAGCAACAATTTTAAAACTTGGCTTGACCTGACGGGTTGACCCATGACCCAAGTGATCCTCAATTTAGACCGGGTTGAGTTTCAAAAGAAATTTGGAGAGAATTGATTTAGTTGACTATTTTCCTTTTTTTTTTTCTCAAAATGGTATCATTTTGATTTTTTTATAAAACAAAAAGATTTGGTTGACATAGGTTAACTCAAGTCAACCAACTCGACCTGTGACCCGATAATTATCCCAGATTAACTTTTGAGTAAGGCCTATAAACAATGGAAAAAACCTAGGAGATCAAATCTCAATAAATAAAATATTAAATGATGAAATATAAAAAATTAAAGGATAAAGAAATAGCAATTAAGAGAATAAAGATTTTATTTAAAAAAAAAATTGAGAGGACAAACAAAAAATTTGAATTGAAGGGCAAAATTAAAAAAAACAAATTAACAAATGAATCCAAAATAAAGAATACTAATTTCCAACGAACTCAATGATATAGATGGGATTTTAAAAAAATAATTAAAAATGATTGAAGCTAACCCGGTTTAACCTTTAAAACCTTGTGATACAAATCATGAGGCCGGATCACAACATGAAATAAAACCTGAAAAAATAACAATGTAAAATTCATAACCAACCAAAATGATTAGGAATACACTTGAAGAAGAAGAAGAAGTGATTAAAAAAATATAGATTTAAAAGAAAAAGAACCAAATCTGACATAAAAATAAAACAAAATCAAATCATAAGGGATGAAAATAAAACAAAAACAATTTCAATAAAAAAAAGGATAAGAACAACTACAAATAACAATAAAAAAAATGATGATCATATTTGATATAAAAATAAAATGTTAAGGGATGAAATTCAAAGACAAATTAATTCAATAAAGGATTAAAGACCAAAACCAAAACCAAATACATCACAATTAAAAGAATGACTACCATATTTAATATAAAAATCAAATATAAAGGTATGAATTTGAAAAGAAAAACTTGATAAATGATTCAAGACCAAATAAACTGTAATTAAAAGAATAAGGCAAAATGTGATATAAAAATCAAGTGTGAAGGGATGAAATCGAAAAAACAAACTAACTCAATAAATAATTTAAAGCCAAATACATTGCAATCAAAAGAATAATGATTTAATTTGACTTAATAAACAAACAAACATACTTTCTTTTTTTTTTTTTTGCAATGGCCATCACGATTTTCTAGAATGAGAGAGGAAAAAGAGGGAGGGAGAAAAAAAAACTCAGCCGAAGCTCTTTCACGTGCCATCTTGGCACACGCGCCTCACCATTGTGATGGGGGTGGTGAGGCGCATCAAATGGTGCCTCGAAAAGTGGTGTTTGGTGTTGTATGAGAGCCGCACGCACCATATGAAGAGCGTGGGTGGTGCCCATTTACTGGCACGTGTCATCCATTTTTTAATATAAATAATAATTTATATATATAAATACCTAATCCAATTGAAATTAACAATAAAACTATATGAAAAGGATGAAAACACCCTTGCATGCAATCCCTCAGTACATGTATGCCCAATGGTATTTTTATAGTATTACTATTCAAAAAAAGAAAAGATTGAAAAGACCTCGGTGCCTTGAATGGCAAATAAATATTTATATTGTAGGAAAAACACTGAACAAATTATTTTGTTTCCAATTATTTTTTCAATGATAAATATATTCCATGAAAAAGTTAATCCTACCGTGAATTGCATACTTCGTTAATGTTTTTAGCAAGGGCAAATTCATTTTTATATTGTTTCAATTCACAATGATCTGTATTTTCATGGACAATAAAACACCGAGGGATTTTATTGTTTTTGTAATTTGGCACAAAGCAAGCACCATTTATATGTTAGTAGGAAGTACAAACAGGGATATATATATATATATACATACAAATATATATATATATATATATATATATATATATATACATACACATACAAACAGGGATATATATTGTATTCTTGCAAATTTAAAAAGGATGTTACATATCTTCTACACCCATTTATTATTTTAAATATAGTTTATGGATCGATACGAAGAAACAAAACAATTAAATTGATTTAGAGATGTGAATATCACTTTATTAATTTTATTTATGAAACAATGCATACGAAACACAGAATACAAGAAAAAATTGCTGTATGTTTTGTGTGATAATTAACATTAATTTATTTATGGTACTCGAAGGACACACCCAAACAATACGACTATTAGGAAAAAAGAAAATTTAATGGAATTGAACAAGTGTCAATATTTCTTAATTCCACCTGTCACACACTATAATTAACTTTCCATCAATAAAATAAATTCCAAAAAAAAATTAAACA
>Ga0325410_1005759_pt1 | contig 13654 bp, 7 predicted proteins | sample PopdelMetagenome_16_FD_206182 | JGI IMG/M metagenome (GOLD analysis project Ga0325410, IMG submission 206182) | Populus deltoides microbial communities from Bellville, Georgia, United States - Xylem-PdIQD-R3 | ecosystem: Host-associated > Plants > Phyllosphere > Stem > Wood/Secondary xylem... | reverse complement strand
AGGCAAGAACCCTGAACAGAAAACAGCACATATCCTGATTTTCCGACAAGAAGGGAACTTGAAAAGACTGGTTGATATCACCTGGATGAATGCTATATTATCCTACCGTAGCAGTAAATAATAAAATATAAGCGTGAATCGAAATAATTAGCAATGACCATCCATAAAGACTGTCAACAAAATAATATAATTTGGTCCACAGCGGTTGGCGTTGCTTGTGAGAACACAATTCTCCAATTAGATTAGAAGTTCAAGCAAGAGATAGCTCAAGTAGCACATCATTCACCAATTTGAATGATTTGATATTAATAATAGTCAGATATGTCTGATAAGTTTTCATACAAAGAAAAAAAAAAACTCTCTAATGAATGATTCTAACATTTGCAATGATGAACACAGATCGTCCATGTGTGTTGTATTCACAACATTCACAATATTTTCTTATATTAATCAGAGTGTGGGGAACAATACGTCATCTTGCAATTAATGCTCCTAATTTTTTATAGTTTCTCAAGTTTCTTGAAAAATAAAATTTGTTTTAATTATGCTTCAGAGTGCCAAGTCTGAAATCCTAACTTTGGAAACCAAGTACCGATTTGCTACAATCTAATCAACTCAGAGCACATATCATACAATGAATATCCTGCACAGTAATGAAAGAACTAAGCTCTTAATAATTGAGATAGCTTTTTCAGGGTGATCCTGATGCTAATTGTGAACTGCAAATTCACATAACGGGCATGCTTGCATCTGCACTAATAATATTGTTGAAAAGCCCCATTAAGAGTTTTATCCCAGCTAGGGAATTAAAAACTTATTCTTTCCAACTCAGATCAAGCTTATACTATAGAAGCACCAAGCTTTTATTCACAATTTGAGAGTTGGTTAAATCACAAAAGCAACATGCTTTAACATGCAAATCGTCTGCTATAAACACAACTTCTTATACCTCCATAATCCAACAATCCAACAATCCAAACACAAAACAACTACGGCCTCAATAAAAAATACAGAAACTTTCAATTCAAGAAAACAAAGTTAACATATTACATTCTGTTACGAGAGGAAGGTAGTAAGGAGGCTTGCCAATAAAGGAAGAAGAGATCAATAACAGCCTGTGACAATTAAGAAGAAAATATGCTGAATTAGCTAAAGAGGCAGTGTTAGTTAGTAATTGTCATAACTGTAAATAAGAAAAGAGCATGTGATGAAAGTTAGTTAGTTGCAGTGTTTAGTTGCTTAGAGTTGTTGATTGTTAGTTAGATAGTTAGATAGTTAGATAGTCAGTTGAGATAGTTAGGAGGCTAGAGTTCATTGTATATAAATCATTGTGTCAAGAACTTGTGAGGCAGGTAATGAAGGAATAAGAATTCTGCAGTCGCAGTGCTTCTCTCTCTCTCTCAGTTATCTCCTTTCGTCTTCTTCTTCTAATTCTCTCTTCAATTCTTAAGTTCATTAGCTTTGTTAGGGGAGAGCTTTGTTAGCCTTATAACAACCTTAACACATTCCTACTTTAAAGTGTCAAGCCAGCAAAAAATCAAACCCGAAAATTGATTTTATACAAAATAGAAAAAAAAAAGGAAAATAAAAAACAATCCTTTTCCATCATAAAGGAGGGTTAAAGAAGTCAAAATACAAATTAAGCAATAAACTTCTAAGAGAACCAAACATTATACATGTTCCAAGAAAATTAAATCAGTCCAAAAATAGTTACAAAGCAGGAATAAATTGTACTGGTCCTCGATACTAAACTAAAGCAAACCTCTGGGAAAAAACTCTATATGGATGCCTGTTCTTGACTTCTATTTTCTCTGGGGAAAAAAAGTATGTTACAGTTTAACACCGACCTGTAGATGTGATGCCTATAAAGGACCAAAAATGCCCCTTGACATCAGAAATTGACTAAATACAGAGCTCCACTATGAATAAGAGGGATAATGACGAGCGGATAGTAAAGCCTTTAAACTTGTAGCAACTAATCTTTTGAAAGGTCTGCCACCAATCAACAAGTCCCAGACCAGACCACGGGAAAAACATGAAAGAGGAAGAGAGAGGTTGTTAGACTCATTATTTTTTCTCTTTAAACTTACATCACCTAATTTGCATTATTAATTATGCTGCTTAGGCACTGAATTTTAAATTTCCTTGCTAGGCAGCCAAACACCAGAGAGAGATGATGGAACAATTAGTAATATGACTTAAGATGGAGCAACTGATCCTCAGACTTTCTAAACTAAGGGTAAACAATATGTAGCTGTGCTTAGAGATCAAACATATTTTATGAAGCATAGTCCACTTTGACACTTCCCAAATCTCAGAAAGTGAAAATAAAACTTCAGTGCAATAATCTACCCTAAAAACTAGACTCAAATCTAGGAGTAGTCACTACTCAACCATTCTGGCCTAGCTGTTGATTAAGAGTGATCCACCTCCACTAGAAAGTTCTAAATTCATCTCCCTTGAGAACTGAACTATAGTGTGCTAACATCCAATACAGTGATGCTATAATACACACCCTCACTTCTCTCCGAGCAATTATGTTATCATTCATATGCCCTCCAACATTACACATCCAAAATTGCACGCAAGTATCGAAACATTTAGTTCAAGATACAAACTTTACAAAGTAGCAAAATAGTTTCAAACCTTATCAAGCATGAACTAGAATGCAAGAAAGTAACCGCCAAAACCCCCACTCTCTCCACTTGCCATTACTAAGACCTTTCCCAATTTCAGCATATAAAGAAATCAAACACAAAACATACACGCAAAATGTACTTAAGAGAGCTTATACTTCAAGCATCATCAACCATCAAAATTAAACTCAAAGAAAATAAAATGCAATATTATAACACCCAAATACTCATTTTCTTCGATCACCATTACTCACATTAAGAACCCAATTCATAGCAATACATTACAATCACAAAAACACCAAAACATAACCAAGACTGAAAAGAAAGGAAAAAACCTCATAAATTCTTCTTCTTTTTCCTGAATATAAACACATCAGTCTCCTCATAACAATACTCAGGATGCAAATCCTCTTTCGGAACTTTCTCAATCACAAAAGCCTCTCCACAAATCTCCCAAAACAACTTATCCGCCTCCGGTGATCTCAGTTGATACCCCAATAAAACAACCCCATCATCTTTCACCAACATTTCCATGGTCTTCACCAATGCCCCCACGCTCTCTTCAATATAGACAACATCCGCCGCGATTACATAATCAAAGGGGGGATTAACCCCATTAATTTGATCCTCATTACTCCAATAAAGAATCGCTGTCTTCAACATCTTGCCAAGAACTTGTTTGTTTCGCTTTAAGTTGTGTTTCAAAGCAGGCATCACAGGGTGGATGTCAGTAAGGACAATGTCAGTGAGTCCAAGAAGGTAAAGGGCCATGCCAGTGACGCCACAGCCGGTGCCTAGCTCGATGGCACGGCGGTTGTGGAAGTCGAGGAGGGTGGAGTAACGGTTTGGGGTGGTGGTGGGGTTCGTGGATAGAGGGGTCCACCGGTCGAGAAATTTGGAGAGGACTAAAGAACCTGACCAAACTGAAGTTCCCACATGGAAGGAACTGTTGTCTTCTTGGAGAGACAGAGTTTTGTCTTTGATCTTGAGGTCTATTCCAGGCGAGCCTGTAAATTTCATGTTTCTGTTTTGTGCTTTTGCTGTTTCTTGATTTCTTCAAAAAAAAAAGTCTTAAGGTTTCAGAAGAGGAGGAGTTGAAGTGGAGGTAGGGTTCAAGCTGGTTGGTTTTTTGGGAAACATCAAGTTTAATCCCTAATGTATATATTTAGTTTTAACTGAACCTCAAAACTAAAACTTGCTGTCAATTTGGTTCCAAACTTTTTTTTATCAAAGCTAAACTGAGGCTTAGTTTATAATCCTTTTCGTTTTGTAAAAAAAAAACTGAAAATGTTACCAAATACTGAAAAAAGGACCCAATTGAAAAATGTGGGAAACTATTGGAATCTAATTGATAAACTTTATAGGCTATGGATGCAATTTATATTAAGGATTAAATTGAGGTTTTCCGTTGTGTTTTTCGCTGCGTTTGAGTGCTGACGACGATGGAATATCATTATGGGCTTTGAGTTGACAGGGCAGTTGGTCTGGGCTGTGCATACTGCTACGAACATATTTGATCTGATTATTATTTTTTTTTTAAAAAAATATTTTTATTTTTTATTTTAAATTAATATATTTTTTAAGTTTTTAAATTATTTTAATGCGTTAATATAAAAAATAATTATAAAATTTATTAAGATAAACTTAAAAATTAAATAAATTAAAAGGGTGTTTAGCCTCACGTTTTAATTAATTAGAATTTTTTAATTTTTTTAAATTTTAATATGTTATTATTAAAAATAAAAAATTATTATTTTAATATATTTTTTATTAAAAAACATTTAAAAAATAACTACAATCATTGTTCAAACACTTCTATATCAAAGTCGGATACCAATTATATGATATTATTATATTCTTAATGCATACTATTGTAAAAAAAAAAAAATAAATTAAGATTTTAAAACTTTGGAGGTGTACTCCTCACCCCTGTAAATCTAAAGCATATTGTAGTTTCATATGACCTCCATCTATGCATATTACCATGCAACGGTGAGGAATTTTTAATAATATCGAGCTAGAACAACTTCTTTTTTTCCCATCACTTTGGCTCCAAAGATATTTGAAATTGTGATTGTAGTTATTTTTTAAAATATTTTTTATGTTGAAATGTATTAAAATGATATATTTTTTATTTTTGAAAAAATTATTTTTGAGATCATCGCATCAAAACAATCCAAAACACACAAAAAATATTATTTTTTTGTAAAAAAAATTAATTTTTTAAAAACACGAGTTGATCCACGTTTCCAAACACTCTTTCAGTATCAAACAATTTCTTGCCGCTATCATTAATTTAAACCATATTTATTAAAATAAATAAAAAAAATTAGTCAGATCAAAATTGTAATAGTCTTTAGTTTTGAATTAATGTCATCTTTGTATTCCATGCAAAATCTGGTGTTTTTTTTTTTAATTTTATTAGCAATAATAATAGAAAATATATATAGCTACTCGTAACCCTTTTATCATTGATCTCATGAGAATTTAAAACATGTAAAAAGAAAAATTATTAAAGTTAAGGAACTTGAAATCAAGGTACGAGTAATATAAAATTATTATTAAAACATACCTTTATTTAAATTTTTAAATTAAATTAATTTATTTCTATAATATCATAATTTTAATAACCACTAAAGCTTTTAAGTTAAACAGGAATTTTAACATAAAATCAAAATATAATAACATAAAACGGCTGGGTTAAATTAAAGTGTAATAATAAATTAAAGTTTTTTATATTAATTTGATTATTCGAGCATAAAACTATTCACAATCCATACATATGGGGAAAAAATTATGAGAGAGATGGGGGCAGAATTATTGTGTCTAGAGTACATGAAGAATATTATTTTCTCCATAAAAAAGCCAGAAATCAAACGCTATCCAACATGGTCCACAGCTATTTTGCCTGCCCTGAAAACTCCATTATGTTGTTTTTGGCACTAGCTAGCACAAAAGGCTAACATATATAGATGGCAATATTTCACTTTACTTTGACATTTTTGAACTATATATTATTTTGAATCACAAATATATACCTAGCTAGCTAGCTGTTTGCTACATTATTATCAAAAGCTAAAATTTGGAGGTGAGAAAATGCGGTGTGGATGTAAATTTGCGGTAAGCATTGGATTACTTGCAGTCCATAAAAAGCAGAACAAAGCAATGATCATTCTATCATATCAACTAATAAAGTAAGTAAAATCAAAAGAGGGAGGAGGGGTAAGAACATTTTCTTTTTCTCTTTAACTTTTTTTTTTTCCTTTTCTTTTCATCTTCTTTTATACCATTATAAGCTGTTGTACCACAATTAAGGAAGCTAAACAAATGAAAAATAGCTTATTTGGAATGGTGGTACGGGGTTTGGTTGTGGCTGTTTTTTAATGTATTTTAAAAATAATTTTTTTTATTTTTTAAATTTTATTTTTGATCTTAGCATATTAAAACGATATAAAAACACGAAAAAATTAATTTGAAGCAAAAAAAATTTATTTATTTTTAGATACTTTTGAAACGCTGAAACAAACGTATTCTAATAGTAGATTATCTGGAATATTCATAGTATTTGAATAGGAATTTTGATATAAAATGGAATACATGTTGATGGATTTATGAATAATCAGAAGTGATCACTGATCAATAAAATCTGTCAGCAAATATATTTTCTTGGCCTGGTTGGATAATTAATGTGTAATTGAGGAAATGCTCTCTTAAGAAAGTTACCAGTAAATTTAAAGATCTACAACTTAATTTCTATTAATTTTCTCTATCCATTTTTTTAATCTAAATTTGATTAATTAAAAATATAATTATAAAACCTGATTTTATCTAGTGGGTTGATCCGGTGACTTCCCAACTTAAAGCCTAGCACGAGTTAGGTTTTATTTCGAATTGTGTTTTTTAAAATGATATTGTTTTGAGTTTTTTTTAAGAAAAAATTAAAAAAATATTATTTTATTAAAAATAATCCTAAACGCATATTATATTTGGGTAAAATAAAATTAGATTAACCTGTCTATTTACCGGTTAAGCTAGTTTATATCCTAAATAAACCGGATCTAATTAACTAAGAAAGGGGGGAACAAAAAGAGATAACTCTATCATGGTGGGACATTATATATAAGAACTCATGAAATGTGCTTCCCCTCTAATTTCTGCTTGAAAAATATAACATAATCTCTTGTTATACTATATAATACAGTTATGCATAGTACTTAATTAATTTGCTGATAGAAAAGCTACATTAATTTATTTAGACAATAAGCTAATTATATAAAACCCTACTTTTACGAGAAATTATGAAGCCTTTTGCCATTGGAAATACCCTCACAACAGTGCGAAACAAGGCAATAATGGAGCTCAAAAGGTGTATAGTACTCTTGCTTTGCTCCCACTACTATAGCCCTCCCTTTCTTTTTTCCCAAAAAAATAAAGGCCATCATGTTAAAGGGATCAGCTTTTAGGGTTCAACAGAATATGCATGGATCTCCTTCCTTCAACAACTACTCTTCAATAGTTTTCTAAGCATAACCTTTTAGCCCTCCATCAAGCACTCATGAATGCCACCTTTTCCTTCCTGCAAAGTTTCCCATTACTAAAATCTCAAATACTTCTCTTTTCTGATCCATTTTATTGTCAAATTTACTTCCCATTAAGAAACTGATGACGTCCCATGAAGTTTAAATCCAGCCATTGATAGATGATGGGTGGCATATGGCTTGTACACCAACACCGAGAAAGTCTCTAGTTTGCCCTCCTGCAGGACTATCTTGATCACTTTGAAATATTTTCTGCCTTTTAGGGTACATTTGAAGCTGATTCAAAGAGGAGATCTGATGATCACTTCCTGAGTTCTCCACGTCACTTGCTGGATTAGTGCTTACAGGGCTGGAACCATATAGTCCACAGAACTTGTTCCCATCTTGAACTTTTTTAGCATTGCTCTTTAGCGCAAAACTTCCAAGGAATGATGGATCAGTTGAAGTTGCACCGATCTGAGCAGCTTTTTGCAGCAAAGCAGTGGCTGACATGTTGGCCGAAGTTGTTTGATGGGACTGCTGTTGTTGGGTGCTATACAATGAAGGAACACTTGCTAGCTGACTTGCAGCAGCTGCTTCCTTAACGTTGGTTAAAGGAAGTACTAAAGTGCTTGTCAGCTCCTCGTGAGCATTATTTGAAGAGATCTTATTTCCAAAAACTGGCCAATTTAACTGATAATGATCAGATGGTGGAGCATGTGAGCATGAAACAGCAAGAAGGTCACCAAACATAGCTCCTGAACTAGTCACAGAGCGAAGTTGGTGAATCTCTTGAATGTTACTGCCCATTGCTTCACTCACTTGGGGTACTCCTTGGTTCATCCACAAGGAAACTCCTCCCTGTCTTGTTTGGTGATCATTGCTTGAAATTGGCTTGAAAATTGAAGAGAAATGTTGTGCCATGTTAGGCCCTAATGGATTCCCCATCAGATGATAATTGATGCTCCCAGCAGTCAAGTTGTTTATGCTAGATACAGCATTTACTCTTGCTGTTTCCTCTGCTAAGGCATCACAGAAGGCCCTGTGAGTGATGAAGCTATCTCTCCTGCTCAAGAAAAGATTTTGAGCATAAAGTTAATTAATATGATGAAACCATAACAAATCTCTTAGTATTGCATAGCTAGTCATAGCATTAGTACGTAATAAAGGGCTAATTAATTACGACATCAAATTGATATGGTCTTTCCACCTCTCTCTTCGTCTTCACCATATATATCTCCATGCTCTCTTTATTTTTCAGTTCTGAGAGATAGAAAGTGAAGGGGGCCGGTGCACAGCCAAAGATAACACAACCACAAAAAATCATTTTCATGCTCCACATAGTTTCTATTTCGACACGGGTAGTGTAGTTGACAAGAGAAAAAGCGATGCTCTATCACCACTTGAATCACTTTCATGCTTTATTAACTAGTCCTCGTTAGTCATTTTATTCTTGAAACCCTTGCTTACTACTACAAATCTATAGTATTTGAGTACCATCATCACTATAAATTCAAATAAAAATCCTTGCAAAAAATTATACCTTGAAAATAGAGTCCCACAGTCACATTTGTACTCCCTAGTGCCACAAGTCTTTGAGTGCGCTTTCCAATCTGATTGCACAGCGTATCTTTTTGAACATTTTTCACACTTCCACTTCTTCTCTCCATGCTTCCTACAAAAGTGCTTCTTTATACCTGTTAAGTCTCCAAGAGCCCTAGAAGGATGATGATGGACACAGGTCTTTTCAGGGCAGACATAAACACGTTTTTTTACTTCTTTGTTAGTCCTTTGCTTGAGCTTCCATGGAAGGTTGTGTCCTCTCCTATGGAGTTGTAGATTTTGATCTCTCTGAAACCCTTTACCACATATTTCACACAAGAATCTGTTGGTGGCCATGAGAGTTTTTGGTGATAAAGCTATGACTTCTGCTTCAGGATCTGCATAGAAGAATCAATATTCTCATTTGAATATTAAGGCAATAAAGCTTGATAGACATGAATAACTTTGAATATACTGACGATCATATATGATCATAAAGACAGAAAGGGAAAGGCGGACAGAAAGAATAATAACAACATAAACACGAACACAAACTCAAACTCAAAAAGAAGAAAAATAAATAAACAAGCTGGCCTCTAGCTTGCCTGGAGTTCCTGGGAGGTTTCTCTTCTTCTTTAGAGCAGGAGGATTGGATCCACCAACAGGGTTTTCAACAAAACCATTGTTACTACTTGTTATTGCTTCTTCTGTTGCCATGATCTTCTCTAACATATCACTCGAGTTTACTCAACGTAGCTAGTTACACAAAGCAAAAGGGTCAACAAAGAGAGCTATTACAATTGTGGTTAAGGGAAAAACCAAGAGAAAAGGTTTTGTCTTGTGGTGTCTCAACCCTAACAATATAAGAAGATATATGCAAGACTTGTTCTCTCTCTCCCCCACTCTCCCCTTCTCTTTCTATCTCTACTATGCTGCAGACATTTGAATTAGCACTTGCTTTTCAGCTAAGGCTCGGATAGAATAATTAATTAAAAAAATGTTCTTGGGAGGTGGTGAAAAAGTTAAAGTTGAGATAGAGGAAGGGAGAGAGGATATTGCTTGAAAGAGTGATGAATGGCAAAAACACACAAAGGTGCATGATGACACATATGATGAGCATGGGAGAATGCTAATCTCCCATGCCTTTTTCAATTAGAAATGATTATCACATAATTTGCTTGCTTTTTGTTTCTCTTATTTTTCTAATCTTTCATCTTTAAATATTGTGCATTGGATGATAAATTAATGGGAGTTAATTAATTATTTCCTAGAACCCAACAAACATTTTATGAGAGCCTAGTTTATCCTATATAGCCAAGATATGCTCAAAAGCAAGTAGATTGGACTGTTTTCTTTGGTTTTTAGCTACTACATAGCCATAATGGAAGGCTCAATTAACCATGCAAACCCATATCAAACATCAACCTACATTGTGAGGTCAAGACTGCCCCATTTTTGCAATATGATCCCTATAGACATTTAAACTTTAGGATAACCCTCTTTAAGGCCATTTCCAAGTAATAATGCATGTCTAACTCGTTGCAATATGTGCACTATACATGACAATTACAGCATATAAAGACTAATTAGGAGCACCGCCGCCCCTCAAAGTAAGAAGTAAAAATTAAAAAAAAAATTTAAATTTTTTTTCAAAAACAAAAACAACAAGAAGGTTGTGAATCCAATTCATTGTCCAGCATAAGAAATTCTCACTATGATTTGAAACAACTATAACCTGGTGATCATACAAAAGCAATGCTATGGACTATATATGTTTGTTTTTTTTCAAAAAGATGAATTAACATGACCTCTAGCGCTAGACTTGAGAGTGACTAGCACACCCAACCAGTCACATTCTCTTCTTTATGCATCCTCATTTTCATCAAAAGTAAAATCTTTTTCAGTTCCTGGCTACTAGTCAAAATTCCCGTTTTCTTTCAAAACAAGTTATATTCACCTCGACACACACACTTCGAGTATAAGAAAACAAAGTTATGAAATTTGATCCAGTTCATTATCCTGTTGAAGATTGAAGTCATGGATGATGCTGGTTGATTCAATCAATTAAAATAATATCGTTTTAATAATAAATAAATAAAATATGATCTTTTAAAAAAATAAAAAAATCAAATTAAATTTTGACCATGTCAAATAAGTTTATTTATGTTGAATTCTTTAAAACTCAACCAGGGATAAAAGTTGGGTCGGGTCGGTTAAGTTTTAGATCGACCTGTTAAGTTAGGCTGGATTTTATAATATTCTTGTAATTATTTAAAAGTCCAAATCTTGGATGGTAATATATATTTTGTTTGTGTTACAAAAACTGGCATGCATGTGCCCAACTATGAAGGGAGGTAAAATCCAAAGGAAACGATGAAAGGAACACATAAAAGGGAAAAATCGTCCTGAAGGCAGTAAGAGTCATGACCAGTAGCATTTGGCAATATCTCCCTCAGCTCAAAATTGACTAGATTTGTTACCCACCTGACCCTTTTTTTTTTTTTTTAATTTTGATTAATGTAGCGGGTGCTTGTTAGCTAGGGAATTAATGATTTACATGAATATTTATAAATTGAAAAATAAAATATTATTTAAATAAATTGATTAGTGTAGAAGTTAGGTTGGTGGTCTGATCTTGAATGGTAGATGCATGATCAGCTTTACACTTTTATGCTTCAAAGCCTTTTACGTTTGCTTTTCTTTTGTGGATTGTAAAGATGCTTGCTTCATGTGTTAAAAGCAATGGCCATGGATCATGATCAAGGAGCATGAATAGTCAAAGAAAACTTTTTTAGTTAATTTCTAAATTTTTTTTTTCATTTTACTGGTGGCAGTATTTTTAAGACTAGTTTTCGTACGTATATTGTACTAGAGTCCAATACTTATTTTGTGAGGTATCCTAACTATATAAAAAAAATATTATTTTCTCGTACAAATATTGAGTCGAGAAGATATATTTTCAATTCAGTATTTTCATTATTCATACTAGACTTAACATATTAAATCTAATATAAAAAGTATTTTTTTCCAGTCGAGTTCTCCTTCTTCATCTCTTTTTTTTTTTTTGATTTTATACATTGAATCTAAGTTCTTCATTGATCAATCTAAGTAAAATATATATGGGATTTAAAAAAAAATGTTACAAATTTAAAAATGATGACTTTAAAGGTCAAAAAAATCGAGAATCTTGAATTTTATGTACATTTTGTGTTGTTGTTGCATGAGTTAAATTGATATAAACTTTGAACACCATTTAATTAGTTGCAAGGCGTACGTAGCACACATGTAGATATATAGTAAAAATTGCTTCAGATCTACACGAAATCAATAGAAAATTTCAGGATGGAATATATTAGAGATGCCCTAATAATGGTGATCTGGCTCTCTTTCTCTCTCTTAATCTCTCTCTTAATCTTAATTAATTATGCTATGATAATAATAGTTTAATGAATCAAAGTATAGCTAGGGAAGAGGTTAATTAAACGACAGCCAGCTGACAAAGGCAGTGAATTTTTAGAATTGTGAGCTAGCTAGCGGTCGTCTCCTTGTGGGCTGACTTCTCCTGCAAACCCCTTAATCATACTCTAATCATGTTCTTGCTTTCTGACTTTGTTTAGTATATAATCTTTGGAATTTAGCTGTTGAACTGTGGCGGCCTCAGAATATTCTCTCCCTCTCCAACACTCCCAAAGGCTTCAACTTTCAAGGTCTCGTGAGAGAGATTCTTAATTATACAAACCCCACATCGATCCCTCTACAAGCTTAGTTTTACTACTAAAAATAATGCAGCTGTAGTGTTGAAAAGAGAAGCTTTCTAGGTTATAAACCATAGGCAATATTGTTTCAAAATAGAAGGGCTCAGGGAAAAAGCATAATGCTGTCACCAAGGGTACGTTTTCTTTCGTTTGTTTGTCTCTTATAGTTTGAAATGTAGCTAGGATACATACACAAGTTATTAATTTACACACATTTTTTAAGCCTGACATAGCATGTTATCGACTCTCGTGAATTAACTCAGGTTTATTTTGATTAACTCGATTTTTTATAATAAATAAAAATTAAAAAATATTTAAAAAGAAAAAAAATTAACAAGTTTTAACCAAGTTTTTCTTAAGATGACCAGATTGTGAGTTAACCTGAGTTTTTAATTGAATTATTTATTTATTTATTTTTATTGAAACTCGATATAACCCGGGTTTCATATTACCAGGTCGGGTTGGGTTTTAATACAATGAATTTGCATATGAAATTTTTTTTTTCGCATTTCAAGGATACCTCTCTGCCCCAAGTTTTTCTAACTACAAAACGAGTATTTGTTCCTAGTGAGCTAATTCCAACTCAAGGGAAAGGGGATTGTCCCCAAAACCTATATGGATCATGTGATTTGAACCATTCCTATTTCAATGCGGCAATATTGATGTAGATGTACTCAAATTAAAGAAAATAAAATTATTTAAGCATAAAATAAATTTATTTCTGACACAATTTTAAAATGAATTTTTATATTTAATTTAAAATATAAAATATAGAAAAATATGTCATTTTTATTCTGATTATCTTGTCTTTTTAATAGCAAAACAGTAACTAAACTCTAATTAAAATTATCTTAAGTCTTGTTTTACTTTTGAACAAAATATCCAAAAGAAAGAGCTGATTTGGATCTAGGAATCCTATTCAGAAATCCACATGCTTTGGTTTATAAAAAGTTGGAGATCATATGCACTTTTTTCAAACCCAACCCAATTATCTTTCTTTATTTTTTTTCCCCTTTTCCTTTTATTTTTTTATTTTTTCCTTACTTGTGAAAGACATGTAACAATAGCAGAGGCTCATTACATTCAATATACACTGCCAAACTTTATAAATATAAAATATTAGATAGAAAACAATATGGATAATAAAGAGTAAAACATATTTAGTTGAAAAGACAAAAATATAGAGATATAAAATAAATTTATT
>Ga0325410_1005758_pt1 | contig 13656 bp, 6 predicted proteins | sample PopdelMetagenome_16_FD_206182 | JGI IMG/M metagenome (GOLD analysis project Ga0325410, IMG submission 206182) | Populus deltoides microbial communities from Bellville, Georgia, United States - Xylem-PdIQD-R3 | ecosystem: Host-associated > Plants > Phyllosphere > Stem > Wood/Secondary xylem... | reverse complement strand
CAGAATCAAGAAACAAAAATGAAAGTAGATAGAGAGAGTATGTATGAATTTCACGTGAAAACAGATGCACGTCAAAAAGCAAAGAGGTACCGATCGTGCACAGAGACCATCTCAATATCAGCTTTCCTTTTTCAAGGTCAAGAATTTAAGCTAAAGCTGAAACGCATTTCGTCTGTCACACTCATCTGGCTTCTCCATGCATTGCACTCGAATCTTTGAAAAAACCGGAGGAGATGAGGGTGGGTGGGTGTGACTATAACCTAGGGAAGCGTAAGTTTTGTTTTCTTATCATTTACCAACTACAATTGTGATTTTCAAGCTCTCTCTCAACTTTTTTTTTTTATTTTCCTAGGAAAACACCTCTATTACTTGTCCTTAACCCACCTAATATTAGACACTGAAGAGACAAAAGGATGGCTTTATAGTGTTTAGCTTAGAAAAAGTCTGCTTCAGGGTAAATATATCATCATTTCATTTACAGGAGGAAAATATCCTTTGCGTAAAAATAAAGCCTTCCCATTTTATGAACGAAATTGTTTGTTTTTTTGACAAGCATATGGATCATACATGCACAACACCTAGGTGCAGGCGCACAGGAGGACCAAAACAACTTACAGACATCAAAGAACTAAGGAAAGTAAACGGGGACCTTGAAAACCAGTGGACAGGAGGACCAAAACAACTTACAGACATCAAATAAATTTTATTTGTATAATTAGTTTTCATTACCATTAATTTATATAATTTCATATTATATGTTCTAAATATTTCTTAAAAAACATATTTAAAAATAATCACAGAGGGTTTTACCGACGGAATATATATGTTGGCATTTTACAGTAGCTGCCACAGTCACTGACGAATTTACAGACAGATATATTCGGTCAGTATTATACACTCACCGACAAATTTACTGACGGATATAATCCGTCGGTATTTAATTTTACCTGCTACAATGACCGACGAATGTACATACAGATACATACAGTCGGTATTTCAAACATTCACCAACAAATTAAAAAAATAACAAGTTGCCTAAAATTAATCTGGAGTTAAAATCTCTCTTTTATAGTTTAAATATTAACTCAAGTTTAATTTAAATTTATAGTTTAATTAACATTATTATTCTTCTTTTTTAAATAAAATATCTCGAGTGAAAATCTCTCTTTTGTAATGAAAGAAAAAAGAATAGAAAAAGAAATAGCTCTCACAAAATATATAACAAATATATAACAAGAGCATCAAATATACATAAACAATTCTTGACCTTTTTCCTTCTGTTCTCTTTGAAAGATGGGAAAATCATTCAACACTCAGATTCCATTACCAAAAGTCCTTTTTTTTTTTAATTTTTTTTGCTGAATTTCATTAGACAAAAATAACGGCTCTATATTAAATTGAAACGTGTAAGTCTATATAGAGAGACTTGGCATTATTATACCATATCCTAAAAGATATCACCATGAAAGAGTATTTTACACTGGACACATTTATTATTATTAGAAAAGAAGAGGTTATACGGTATTTTTATATTTTTTTCGCAATGTAATTATCTAATTGCCTTTAAAATACAAAAATAAAATAACTTGGGAGAATAGATTTTTTAGCCTTTGATTTAATTTTTAAACAAGTGCGATACTTTATTATTCTTGAAAATAAAAAAAAGATTGTCTTTGACTTAAGGGTTTTTTTTTTCCCATTTAGATGTAGTGATTTGGTAGTTATTAAATGTCATTAATTAGGGGTAGTAGGATAATTTGATAAATAAAAAATAAAAAAATTCAAAAACATGTGAATAGTATCTACCGCTTTCACAAATAAGTAGCGCGTATAGCCCAACAGTGGTCAGAGTGACACTTGTGACATTTTATTTATTTATTTATTTTATCTCTCCTGCTTGATTTTTTTTAGATGGTTTTTGTAATTATTTTTTTTATAATTTTATCATTCTTTAGTTTTTCCGGTCAATCTAGTCCTTTTTTATTATTATATATTTTTTTTTTACCTTGTGAGATTCTTTTAGATTGATTTGTTTTATTATTATTTTATTTTTCAACATTTAATTGGTCAAGTGTTTAGTTTTTTAGTTGAGTTCAAGTCTAGAATTTAACGGTTTGTTAGTTTAAGAGATTAACTCCGATTTAAAAAGTTGACATGGGTTTTCTTGTTTTTTTTCCCTTTTTTATGTATTTTTTTCATCCTCCAGCATTTTATTATTTTTTAATTCACTTTCTATGTAATTTTTTAGTTGTTTCGAAAATAACAAGGATTGCCTTGGCTTTTTTTTTTGTTAAATTTAACTTTTTTGCAGGAATTTTATATTTAAATTGAATTAAATTAATTGATTTTATCCTCCAATATTTGTTGTTGTTTTTAGCCCGGGTCAAGATTATAACGGATTGTGGGACTGAGAGATTATCTCGAGTTTATAAGGTTCACTTGAGTTTACTTGATTTTTTTTTAAGCTCTGTTTTTTTTTTTAGATTTCATCCTCTAGCAATTTTTTTTATTCTCTTTCTATAAAATTTATCTTTATTTTTAAAATAATAAGAGTTGCCTGCGGTTTTGTTTTTGTCTTTATTAAAGAAATATCAAGAACTATCAATTTCCTTGAAGCCATGGCCATCAGATTTCTGGCTTTGTTTCAAGTTCTTATTATCTATTCTACTTTTCTTCACATCATGCTTCCTCAGAATCCATGCAATGCATCTAATATACCCAAACTTAAGCAATGTGGATTTCATGCAATATATAATCTTGGGACTTCAATTTCAGATACAGGCAACTCAGCCATAGATAATCCTTCAATTTGGCAAGCCAAGTTTCCTTGTGGAAAAACCATTAACGAAGCAACTGGTAGACCCTCTGATGGACTGTTAACAATTGATTACATTGGTAAGCAAACAATCTTCTTCTTTCTCTCTGTTTTACGTAACAATTATTACTTTTGAGAGTAAGGCTGGATTGCTATGAGAATTTTGCTTCGAAATTTTGCAGCAAGATCAGCCGATCTCCCCTTAGTCGTTCCCTATAAGAATTTTGTGCATCACATTTGTCAACAAGTCGTGGAGTGAACTTCGCGTACAGCGGCGCTACAGCCTTGTCAAAGGAAGTTCTTGCAAAAAAGAATATCGACTTAGATTGGGCAATCTAAGCCTTCTCTCAGTGTACAACTTGGATGGCTGGATGATTATTTCAAAGGATACTGTAATAATGTCGAAGGTGGTTACTATATTATACTTCCCTCTCATCTTATAGTTAATAAACTCGTAACACTCTTTCTGATCGACACACTAACTTGCCGATCTAAAACTTGACATAAGCTATATTCTATTTTTAATTAGTTACGAGGGTAACTTAATCAAACGTACCTAGATTAATCTGGTCATCAGAATCAATTAATCTAGTTAATTAAGTCAAGTTCGAGTAAAACTTGATCGGTCAGCTCTAATTATTATTTATCTAGCATATGTTTATCTTAATTTGGTATGTGTTGAGCTATTTAATTTAATCTAGATTTATAATTTAATGAGTTATAAATTTAAAAGATTAATTCGGGTTTACAAAGTTCACTCAAACTTATTTGATTTTTAAAATTTTTTTTTTAATTTCATCCACAAACATATTGTTATTTTTATTTTTATTTTTATGAGATTTTTCTGTGATTTTGAAAGCAACAAGAGTTAACTCAGATTTTTTTTCTACCTTTGTTGAATCTAGCTTCTCTAACATGAATTTTATTTTGTAATTAAATTAAATTAATTTTGTGAAAGTAAGCATAAGATGTTCGATTCATAATGTTTTGTTTTTGTTTGTTTTTTGGGTCATTGCTCTGATAGCATAAGCGACCTTTTTTAGTGACTAAATTCTTAGATTTTTTTTATTTCTTTTAAAATGTTGATATCATATAAACATTTATTTTTATATTTGTAAAAAATTAACCTAACTTGCAGCGTAACACAAGCCATTTATCTAGTACAATATATTAAGAGAGATCTGTTGTTGTTGTTGTTATTATTATTATTATTATTCACTCTCTCACAAAACACAGTGATTGAAGTAGTGTTTTTTTTTTTTAATTTGGTCTTTAAACTTTTATTTTGCATAATTTAGTATTTTTAGCTCAAATTAGCTCTTAATTGTATTTTTTTTTTAAGGAAGGAGTGTTGAATTGAAAAACATATGACTAAAGTGAAAAAGGCAGGTAGAATACGGGGCATGTTTGAAGTTTGTTATGGTAGTTTATTTTCATCCCCTATCTTTTTGAGATATTAGGTTACCGATCCTTATAATTTTTAAAAATTTCATTTTGATATCGAACTTTATTTTCTTTATTTTTCAGTCCTTTTTTTTATTGAAGGAGAGAGAGAGAGTTATCAGATTTTTAGTGTACAGAGAGAAATTATCATTGGTGACGATTCTAGCTATTAAAATGGTTGTTTTTTTTTTTTGTTAAATGGTTCCATATGATGAGGGGGTTACTATTTTGTGTATTTTTTTTACCTTGAAAACGCCTAAAAAAATTGATCTAGACCTGGGATGATTTTTGGGTTTCAGGTTGATTTTTTAAACCAGTTTTTGTGTTTTTAGAGGCCATTGATTTGTTTAACAAGGCTCCTAAGGTGTTTTCTACGTATTTTGGGTCAAAATGAGTTGAGATGAGTGTTTGGGTAATAAAAAAACCTTATTTTTTTTGCCACACCAGTGGTCGGATTCTAGGTTTAGCGGACAACATGTCATTTTTTTAAAAAAATGGTTGGGGTGGATGATGCATTGTCCATTCTATTATACTTACAAAAAAGGGGCATGCATGTGTGTTCCTGACTTTGCAAGCCTACACAAGGGTCATAGCTTCACGGGCTAGGTGCTAAGCCTGGTAAGCCAGGCCCAGCAGCGCCTGTCCCAATTCTTTTTTATAGAAAAAATAAGATGATTTTTTTTAATTGATGCCTTATTTTATAAGAATTTTTAAAATAATTTTTTCATATATTATTTAATTAATACCCTTCCTCTGTAATTCCCCCTCGGTTATTTAGCTTTTTTTAGATTACGATTTTTTTTTATAGTGGATGTATTTAGTTTTTAAAAAGGTTGGTATGATTCACCTATAAGTTTTTTAAAAAAGTTTTATATATATTGAATTTTTTTAAAAAAATTGATTTTTTATAAGATTTTTAATATGTGCAATCTTGTATAGTATTTATTTTATTTTATTCATGCAATTTGAAAAGTTAACGGGCCGGGATTGGAGTTTTTTTATCTTATTTTTATTTTATTTTCGTGATTCGACATTGTTTTTTAGTTTTTTTTTGTTGCCTTATATTTTTATCATATTATTAAATTAATATAGATTTAATTCAGTTATTGAATTTCTCTTTCTTTTTAAACATAAGCGTCTCCTGAACCTTTTTCTTTCCAGTTAAAAAAAGTTGATCTCAGATTTTTAAGGAATAATGTACAAATAAGATCATTGAAATATTTTATGAATATTATACGAATATATTTTTATAATATTGTTAAGCATTCATATTTCGCATTGAATCGTTGTTTTTTTTCTCTTTATTTATTATTGATATTTTATTTTTTAATCATATTATTAAATTAATCGAGTTTATTAACTTCATCCAATTTAATGACCAAGATCTTATATTTTTTTAAAAAAAATATTTGCATGTTTTGATATTTTTTTCACAATAAAAGAAAATAGATAGGCCTAAAGCATAGCGCGTCCATTATCTAGTTTCCTTTTTTCATCAAAGTTTAGATTCATTAGGCAACACAAAGACCCCACAAGATTTATGAATAAATGAGAAGGGGTACCACATTGGAAAGCTGAAAGTGAGTTCTGAATCGTTCATGGCCAGTGGTACTGGTCGCACATTGGAAAGCTGAAAGTGAGTTCTGAATCGTTCATGGCCAGTGGTACTGGTCGTTCGTGGGTAGATGCAGGATCGACCCATTTGGCATAGCCTAGCTGTGGGGTTTGTGTGCCGTAAAACTGTATATATGTGCTATAAATGCATGCCCTAATACGTACAAAATTCCCATCTCTAAACATACGAGACAGATATATATATAGTGATCATAAGGTATCCTTACGTACGTACAATGTCTTTTTGCTAACATGGTTGAAATTGATTTTACAAAATGTTTATCGTCTGAAATGGTAAAGAATAGACACTTCCTTTTCTTTTTAAATGCTTTTTCAATTTTATTGGCATTCTTGTATTAAAATCATTAAAAACTCTAAAAATTCAATCCAGGTTTAATTTGAAAAACCCTTAGAAAAGAATACAAACAATGATATCAAATGATAAATTCATTTAAATCATAATGTATGAGCTCCAACCACGGTCCGACCGGCATTTTTAGCCCATCTAATTTACAATTGTGTCCTTTCGTCTTTAGATTGTGATTGCTTTGAGTTAATTTCGTATTTTTTTAATACATATACCTTTCAATTTCAAATGGGAAGAAGAATTCCATTATGGCAGGCCATGGCAGAAGATATTTCGACTCTAATAGTCTTTCACTATGATGGGTCTTGTCCCATTGTCAGCATATTCTTAGTGCAATAATTTGTCTTACATGCTATCTATAATAAGTTATATTTTTTTAATCTAATACTTAAAGGTAATTTATTTTGGGCTCCACGTAGCTTTTTCAATGTTTTATATTAATTCAATATATATTATTTTAAGTAGAATATAACTCAAAATATCACAAAGATAAAATTAACCTTTCGTCACTTCTCTTCACAAAAAGGATAAGATTAATAAGCTATAAATACATCTTGAATTCTTAAAGTTAAAAGTTCGCAATCTCTTCATTCTCAATATTTTTAGTATATATATTTTCAGAGTCTATCTCTCTAAAATATCACTATATTTTCTCTCTCTATAAAGTTACTTACTTTACCTTTCAAGAGTCCACATGTCCATAAAAAAGGACCTTTTGCAGGTACCAAATACCGATCATTTGGCTTACTAAACACCACCTACTACTACCATAACTATCGGTTACCTGGCTTACAAGCATCATATGCTATTATCACAGCTATCAATCACATTGACTTACTAGGTATCACCTGCTATTACCACAGCTACTGGTCACCTGGCTTACCGGGCATCACCTGCTACTACCATAGTTACCGGTCATCTGACTTACCATGCATCACTCACTACCACTTACCAATCAGCTTAGCTTTCTATATAAAGTCATCAGATACCTTAACTATGAAGAATGGATTAGATTACTTAAATTAAGAGATCAGCCAATTATCCAACACATCAGCCCTATTCCCAAACATCTTGGATTTTAGAATTCATCAATTGGCACCATATGTGGAAACTGATAAAAAAACCATCAGTTTCTAAAACTTGTTTTGGCACACAACCAAGACACACATGAGTCAGGACACAAGATGAATCTACCCGTTACCACGAACACTTCTACCCAGCTAGAATTTCAATAACTCACCAATCAGATGCAACTCCTCACTCGGACCATGTTGGCAACCCAAGGTTAAAATCAGACATTACCATCCCTACAAATCTTAACACCTTTAATAATATACAACACCCCAATGACATGTCCATCGGCCGCACTAAGCACCCGTAGACAATTACACTACTCAAGGGAGACTAAACATAATAACAATCTTGAGAGTCCATTAAGGGGTCGCTTGCACCATTGCGATACTCATGTACAAAATTGGTACTCCGAACTTCCTCCCCCTAGCTACCGTGAGATGGACACCAGTTACCGTAACAATTGTTCTATGTCAAACTTTTTAGGCTCCCAAGAGCCTATTAGACAAAAGGACTAAGAGAAGATTTATACATGAGCATACCAATGAGAATGATTACAACCCTCATTAGTTGAAGGGTTCTCCCTTATCCAAATGATTATTGAACAATTGATTCTCTATGTTCTATATTTTCACAAAAATGAGTCTAGATAACTATAATGGTTTAGCCCACCCAAGGAAACATGTATACAAGAGCATACCCAGGAGAATGACTACAACCTTTATCAATGGAAAGGTTCTCTCTTGTCCAAATGAGTATTGAACAATCAACTCCCTATGGACCATATTTTCAAAAAAATATATCTAGATAACTATAATAACCTGGCCCACTTAAAGAAGCATGTATAGAATGTACTTAGTTGCTTAGACTTCGTCATCCAGGACAATGCCACAATGTGCAAAATCTTTCTCACAACCTTATGAGGGTCTCCGCGTGTATAGTACAATAATTTGGAGCTAAAACCCATTGATGAGTTCAGTAACTTATGTGCTAAACTCTATAGAACTATTTGGTGTTACCTAACAAGAGGGCAAGTTTGTACGGGCATATTTGAAAAGGTTCAATAAGAAGAAACTCAGGGTGAAAGAATTGTTTAAGTCAGTAGCTTTAAAGGCCTTCATAAGAGAGGTAATGGAATATGCCTTCTGGAGAAAACTTTATGCGAATTTGTTATGACATGGGCCCCCTTCTTATTATATGGACAACCAAGGACCTTTCAAGTGAAATCATTCTCCTAGTAGGAATGAAAGCTTGAAGAAGAACCCTGAGGGATCAACCTATGGTCATTTGATGTATCTTAAGGATCACTCATTTGAAGTTATCAAGGTTGTCAAAGAAAACACCTTAGTGCCACCTCTAATATATGTTACTCCTAAGAACCTTCATTGTACCTATCACTCAAACAACTTTAGGATACATGATCCTCAAAAGAAATATAAGTTTATTTTTGAAATAAAAATAATATATCTCTGACATACATTCCCTAACTACAAATCTTTAATGGGGGCTTTTGACCACTTTCACTGAAAGGAATTAACTTGGTCTCCCTAGAGCAATATCCCCACGGTCATTAGAAATTGATCTCGGATTCTCCATTCTCAAGTGTAGTCTTGAATTGGCATATTATTTAGGTGATGCCAAAGAGCCTCTCACCAATTCACAATGGGTTAATCTTAAATCCCCTACTCTCCAATCTAGTCTTAAATTGACACATTTTACAGATGATACCAAAGGGTCTTTCACTAATTCGTGAGGGGTTGATTTCGGATCCTCCACTCTGCATTGCAGTATTGGAATGATATATTTTCCAAATGATGCCAAAGAGCCTATCACCAATTTGTCATGGGTTGATCTTAGATCCTCATTATTCAATGCATTCTTAGACTAGCACCACTCTGTAGTAGGGGCTCTCATGTCTCATGTCATCATAAAAAGGTCATATATCTCTCACACATTATTAACCATTCTTTAATGAGGGGCTCCCAAGCCTTTACACAAGCACAAATAAGGTTACAGACCTTCTAGAGCTACAGACCTCCTACTTTTTAGTGAGATCTTTCTTTAATTGAAGGCTTTCATGCCTTATTTCATCCTAAAAAGATCACATACCTCTCACACTCAGTGCGACCACTCTCCAAGGAATGAATTTATTTTCCTAGTGCAACAAAATCATCCTTCATATATATGTTCCCTTCGTCCTTTAGAAATATTTCTAAGTATGGGTATCACCAGGGATCATCCTTTTCGGGTTCCTATTGGCATTTTAGAAATTTTTCTAAATATAGGCGTCGCTAGGGGTCACCCTCACTGGGTTCCCCTCGACCCTTTAGAATATTTTCTAAGTATAGGATCATCATCTATGGGTTTCCACCAGCCACTTAGAAATTTTTCTAAGTATAAGGTTTTTCTCCATAAATTTCCCATAACCTCTGAAAAAATATTCTAAATATGGAATCTAAATTTCTCATGACCCCTTTTATATTCATGGTTCCCTTTTATATACTTATAAATTTTTTCAAACACGGTGCACACTCTTACACAAAAGCTCTCTGGTTTATTACCCATGGTTTTAACCTCTCTTCTTATATGAAGAAAATTCAACGAACTCACTATGGTAACCAGGTATTTTTATAAGTATTTACAAATTAATACTACAAAGACATAGGGAGCTACTGATGGATCCAAATAAAATGGACATGAAAAATCCCCCAAAATAAACCTAAAGAAATCCTTTAAAAGTGGAAAAAGCCTAAAAAACACCCAAGGAACTTGGGCTGGGCATGGTAGCCCGAGCCCATGCTCCCTACATGGGTGCATGGGCACCATACCCATACAATACACTGGGTGTTGCCATGGAATTTTTCTCAGACCTTACACGAGTCCCTTGGTATTTTATATTGATCCAATATATATTATTTTGAGTAGAATACAACTCAAAATATCACAAGAGTAAAATTACACTTCGGCTTCTCCTCTCTACAAAATGATAAGATTCATGAGCTATAAATATACCATGAATCCTTCAAGTCAAATGTTCACAATCTTTTTATTCTCAACATTTTTAGTATACATATTTTCAGAGTCTATCTCTCTAAAATATCATTGTACTTTCTCTCTCTATAAAGTTACTGACTTTACTACCGGAGAGTCCCCACGTCCATTAAAGAAGACCTTTTGCAAACACCAGTACCGGTCACGTGGCTTACCAGGCATCTCCACTTGTTACTACCATAGCTATTGATCACCTTGACTTATAAGGCACCACCTGTTACTAGCACAACTACCGATCACTTGACTTAGCAGACATCACCTCCTATCACTTACCAACCCTTTAAGTTTTTCATATCAAGTCATCAAATACCTTGCTTGAACTAGAAGGTCAGATAATTATTCAACACATCAACATGATTACTAAACATATTGGATTTTAAAAGTCATCAAGAAGTATTAACAAATTTATTTCCTCCATTTCTTTTATCGATTTTTACTTGGATCTTTTGAGTGGGTGGAAAAAACTCTTACTACTATTGATCAAACGCATGTAATCTCAGTCAAGACACCAATTTTCTCTAATTGAAGGTGAAAATAATTAGCTTGGTGGAGACTTGAGACGGGCCTAAGGTCAAATCTGGATGCAAACTGTAAAGTGTCCGGACCTGTATTCAAGAGGCAAGGGGGGCCCGCCGAGGTGGAAAAAAAGAATCATGGGCCCGAGGCTGGGTCCCATAAAAGAGACCACTGTCCGCTAGCCACCCCGTTGGGCAGCACGGAGAAGGACCATTACAGGCAGCATTTGTGAATCACCCCGTTTGTCACGATGGGTTGACATCAATTTATGCCCACTGCCTTCTTACTGTATCCAACGCCACATAATTCCAAAACTTCACCCTTCACTCCCTTGTGAAATATCAAGATTTCCTCTTCACAAAGGCCTCTTGCAGACACTGATTAAGCCAGCACAGATTCGAGTCCTATTTCCCTAGCCACCCTGCCCAAATTTTGTGTTACATCTTGTAGACAATTTTTAAGACACTACCATTATATGACACGTCCATTTCTCCAAGACTATACCTTAACTAACTTATTTATTGTCTCAATGCCAAAAGAAAAGGAGGGAAGGACCAGAAGACTTGGACGGTATGCAAAAGTCGACACCCTTCTTCCAGCAATTGAATCAAGGTCCGAGGAAAATGTGCTTACTGGGATGCCTAGGTGTGTGTACTCTCTCTTTCCTTTTCCATTTTTTATATAAAAAAAATAGGTGCGCAATTCCAAGATGAGAGATATTCTTGTCCAAGTGAGCTTTTTAAAAAAAAGATAAGGATTCTAGATTATCTTTGCGAAGATCATCTTATAATCAATCAGCTTTGTTTAGCAGTGCTTAAGAGACTAGATTTGCTCTCTATATTTTACTTTTGCTTTTATAATTTTCAAACACTGATGATGCCTATCTCCTCATTGTAGACAATAAAGTCAAGAAAAAAAAGAAAAGAAATCCCTCCATTAATTTCATGGATTAGCATTGCAAGTACACCAGTTTAGCTGGAAATCAAGGTTAATTAGCTTAGCTCACGAAGTCATGCTGCTAACGTCTATACCTAGCCTAGCGAAGAATTGATGGGGGTGATTAGAATCTAACCCATTTCTCAAAATTAATCACAATATTATTTATTCATATGATTCCTAGGTTGCTAACTTTAGATAAACAATATCACTACTTCTGCTGCATTGACTTGCACTAAGGTGTGTGTGTATTTTTGCATGTTCGTATATTTAAAAATATTTGATTAATTAATAAACACTACCATAGTTTTATCTTAATTTTTTAAAAAAAAAACTATAATTTATAACTTTTTTTTTAACCGCAACATCAAAACTACATTGCGAAACACAAACCAGTGCAAGTGTTGAAGTCTTACATGCTAATAACATCATATGCTGATCATCATTCGAAGGCTTGTAGATCAATCAACTATGGATGGCCCATATTCCCATAAATATCAGCGCTTGTAATAATCAGAGTACTCAAAACATAAAAGAAAGGTGGGAAGGAAGAAATGGAAACCTGTTAGAATCCAATGCAAGACTGGTTTGAAAATGACCCTTAGCTGCACAAAGACAACATTTTCGCGTTTCATTTATGAAACCTCGACGACCCGGAAGGCCTTCCCTCGCCCCGTAGCATTAACATAACTCTGCATACATGAAGTAAAAACGTTTTGTTTCTTCATTTCACCAATGATATACAGATCTTTCGTGGTCATGGACCATAATAAATGCTAGAAAAATGTTCAAAATTAGAAATAAAAGGGCATTTGTATTTGGATTGTATGGAATTATTTTCTTATGGATGTCCCAATCATGGCATGAATGATATAATGCAAAAATTAATCCCAACAGAAGAGAAAATGGTTAATCAACAATGATGAACATAATCTTTTTTTTTTCTTTTAGCAAAAACCCCCGCCCCTGTTTTCGTTGGCTCTAATATGAAAAATGTAAGCACAATTCATTTTAATTGCTCCTTTTTTTTTTTGGAATAATTCCCTTTTTGGGTATTAAAAAAGGAATTTGAGAGGCGGACGATGCTGCGTCTAAAATAGTGTTTGACTAAAATAATCAAAGAGGAGGTACAGTAAAAAAAAAATGTTGTGGCAATGATGAGAGCGAGGGGCACTAGTTGGTGCAGGATAAGCACGTGGGCATCGCCTTTTCTCATTGCTCGCTGGCATGTCCATGGAAAATATGCCTCAAACTCTCTACATTCTAGTCCTAGTTACAAAAACAAAACAAAAAATACATTAGCAGTGCTTTAGTTCACAGATTTTCATATTTCAGGTCCTGTCTTGCTGTGAGTGATTGGCATTTTATACTTGTTTGAGCATATCAAGAAGAACCTTAGATTTGAGGTTGCAATCTTTATATTTTACTTCCATTCTTTATTTATTAGCATGTGTCTTCCTTCTAGTTAAAGTAAAGCTACTAATGTACATTCTTACTCTTAATTTCTAATTCTACAATCTTGGGTTTGGTATTTTTTTTACCAAGCTTTTGTTTGAGGGGTGATTGAGCTTGACGGCATTGCAGCACTTTGGTTCTTTGTTTGCATGTCCAAATCATATGGGGTATAGAATTTGACGGAAGGGACATGGACATTGGAGTGTTTGATGTTCTGGGTTTGCTTCATTATTGATGATTTTCGCAAGTAATTCTATATATATAACACTCAGATATTGTTATCACACCGACAATAAAAGCTCTTGGTATCCATTCCTTTGTTCTAGCATATCTCTTCTCCTCCAAGAATTTCTATCTGTTCTCTCTCTCTCTCTCTCTCTCTCTCTCT
>Ga0325410_1005757_pt1 | contig 13657 bp, 7 predicted proteins | sample PopdelMetagenome_16_FD_206182 | JGI IMG/M metagenome (GOLD analysis project Ga0325410, IMG submission 206182) | Populus deltoides microbial communities from Bellville, Georgia, United States - Xylem-PdIQD-R3 | ecosystem: Host-associated > Plants > Phyllosphere > Stem > Wood/Secondary xylem... | reverse complement strand
CTATAAAGGTGAAATATCCTGAATTAAATCATATGTTATTAGCTGAGCCTGATCAACATCAGTATACCTTTCTATCTTTGACGTTTGGTAACAATAATCCTTTATCAGTTGCAATGTCCGGTCTAGTTTGAGATTGATAAATTAGCTTTCCCACAAGCCATTAATATCTCCCTTTATTTATTGAATTTGAGCTTGAACACTGAAACAACTTGCTATTCTACTTAATAGAAATTTCAATTGGTTTACATCCAAGCATTCTTGTCTCAGATAATAAATCAAGGATGTTTTTTTATTGTGATACGAAAACACTATGATTTGATCAAGCTAGCTAGCTCAATCCCAAATTACTTTACTTGTTGCCAAAATTCTTTATAGACTTGTTAAATCTACCAGACCAAGCTCCTCGAGATTGCTTTAATCCATATAACATATTATTGTACCTGAATACGCTGACACACGAAGGAGGTTCCATATATACCTTTTCAGTTAAGTCACAATATAATAGAGCATTTGTTACATCAAACTAAAGAAGTGGCCAATCTTGGCTGGCTTCTAATGATAAAAGTACTCTTACAATTGGTGAAAAAGTTTCTTAATAATCTACACTATATGATTGTTTATTATTATTAATTCTTCATATTTGGTATATGGATAGCTTGTTTTTTAATGGATCGAAAAGAAGAACTTAATTTCGGTACACGTAATTTTCAGACATCAAATTGGTTCGTAGAAATTTCTTTGATCAATAATAATCTGACAGACTACATACACATCAATGATGTTTTTCCTTACATGAACACTACAAGTAACTTGAACCAACCGAACTTGCAATCCTAATGATATGCCGGAGTTCTTCTTGATATATCCCAACGTGAACCAGCCAAACTTTCAGACACCAAATTTTAGTGCTAGTCATTATCATTATATGACTTTCTCGTCATAATCATTGTTCAAAACAATCATTTTATATGATCACATAATCCCCTCCGCATCATCCCAAGCAAAGGTGGTATGTAGGCGATTTGCCGAGGGCAACAACCCTGCTATTAGGTGCAGCAGTGTATGAGAGCAATGAAAATACAGTTTAAGTGAAGTGATTCTTCTCCACCATGTGTGTTATAATCCTTTCTCTATCTATCTCTAATAATATGCATGGACTTCTCCTGTGGATGTAGGTGATTTGTCGAACCATGTTAAATATTGTGTCCTAGTATGCTAAGCCTTCAATGAGCAACTATCAGAACATCACCGGTCCGTGCATGGAGGAGCTGGAATCCCCAACAGTTTATTTATTTACTTATTAATATCACTCCTAGTTTTTTTGGGGGACTTAACTTGGCATCAGTTTTCAGTTTCCAAGTGGACAGAAAAAAAAAAACAAATCACTACCATACAACAACACTACTATGATCTTTTTCGAAGGCTCCAAACAGTACACATAAGCCAGCATTGTTCAGGAGGCACTCGTTCTGACGACCTTCCCTTCTTTCGTGATTTACAGTTGTTCTGTCTTTCCCTTTGAATTTTTTCTGGACCACTTCGTTTAGTCAATGCTCATACTCAAGACCTGCAAATGGGGATGCGCCTGCAGTTTTCTATATATTTCGTTCGTCAAAACCACTGAAACCATCATTTTGTCAAGATCTTTTCCCTCTGCATCACCGACATCACAAGCCGAGTCAGTCATCATCTTCATTCACAACTTGTTCCAAATCATCACGGTAATATCTGGTTCCCGCTTCAAGAGACAGATCGGCAGAGTCTAAAGGATTATCAATCTCTTCACTATCGCTCTCAGCATCACACTCTTCAGCTGCCTTCTTTTTCTTCTTCTTTGGCTTTGAGGAATTCATTTCATTCACATAAAAAAATGCGGAAGACGAGATATTCTGGAGGCACATCAGTTCATGAAAGAATTTTGAGCCAAATCAAAAGGATATATCTATAAAAATCTCAAAAAACAAGATGGTGTTGCTGAAGCATAAAAAGCTCAAAAACCAAGTTAGTGTTGCTGAAGCTTTACGAAACCATGCTAAAACTGTGGCATAATAACTCCTTGACGAAGTATGTTACCACACCTTCAGCTTATAAAATGAGCATAGTATGTGGGAAGGATTGCCTAAATGTGCTGTTCAAAATCCCTGGGAGACTTGACCTTGGGCTTGGAAGAATTTCGAGTCCTAGAAGCAGAGATAGAAATAGATATATATTATAAATTGTTTAAATAAAATAAAAGAAGAAAAATATTATACAAGGTTACATATATTAAAAAAATTATTTGAATTTATTTTTATTTTAAAAAATAAAATTTATTTATATAAAAAATTTTAAAAATTGCTTAAAAAATTAAACATACACAAGATAATTTTAAAAAAATCTCTATCCAAAAAATATTAAATAAAAAAATTAAAAACAAATCAAGTGATATTAATTAAACAAAACTCGATTGCAACCCATTGACTATTTATTTTTTAACCAAAATAATATCGTTTTGATTTATAAAAAAAATTGGGGTTGACCCGGGCAAAACCCGTGACCCTTTGGGGCGGGTCGACCACCGGGTCGGGTTTAAAAACTTTGGTTATGGCTTTACTTGTCAAACCTGTAATCCAGGTCATAAACTCAAACAGGTTAAATAATGTTTTTTCTCTTAAATTTATACTTAACAAACATACGCGCGCGCGCATATAAAGAGGCCAAAAAAAAGTAAAGAATAACTATCATTTAAAAGAGGCTCTATAAAAAAAAAAAATTAGACAAAAAAGTCAAGCATTGTTAGGCCTGGCAGCCCACCTAACCCATTCGTTAGGGCTTGCATGTATGGGCCCCCTTTTTTTTTATCTTGTAATCTAGGGCGGATGACCATCTTTCCTTGTTTTTGAAAAAAAAATCAAACGACACATCCTCTAATTTTTCTAGAATTCGGCTACTATAATAACTAGAAAATTAGACCATATAGTTCTTTAACTCAAAAACCCATTTTAAATCTTTTTTAACCCAGAATACTTAGAAAAAAAATATATCCTAGGAGTCGTGATAAACTCATCCATGGCCTCTAAAAATCAAAAATCTTCTCGAGCTCAAATATGTTTTTTTAGACAATTTGAAGGTAAAAAAATCACATAATATGAATTCTCCTCGTTATATGAAATCATATGACACAAAGATCGATTCTTTTGGTGGCTTAAGTCGATATCAACAACATTTTCTCTCTTACTACTGAAATTTGATGACCTTTCTCTCCTCTCTCAAATGAGTGACTAAAAAATAACAAAAATAAATTTTTATATCAAAATAAAATAGATAAAATATTAAGGTATCGAGTATTTATAATTTCTAAAACATGAGGACCAAAGTAAACCTTTTGTATTAACCAATAAATTTTTTTTAATTGCCTTTGAATTTGGCTCATAGAAGATGCAATTGCATAAAAAAAAATTTGAGAACCAAATTAAAAAACAAAAAAATTGCACAATCCATTCATATTAATGTTTGAAATGATGAATAGTGAAATCTTTCAGATAGAAAAACACGCTCATTTTAGTTTTCTACTTTATTAAGTATAACTCTAAAAAGCATAAGTTTTTCGCTATATAAGGCTTCATTGTTCGTCTTCTTACACATTACTGTAGATGGGCTATGCAAACGTTTTTTGTTTTTTGAATTTGGTCCTCAAACTTATAATTTAGTCATAACTGAAAACCAAATGCTTTTGGTTTCTTATGAAAGGGTGAGATTGAAAGAAAATGGAACAAAATGATAAAGGTGTCGAACATGAGTGGCGTGATATAAGTTTCGTAAAAGATGCATTTTGGTTCGTAAACTTTAAAAGTCACACAAATTATATAATTTCAGTACTTCAATATTTTTCCAATTCAACTTTGATACAAAAGTTCATTTTTTTTAATCTTTTATTCCTTGGTTGAGAGATGAGAGAGAGAGGTTTTCTGGATTCTAGTGGTAGAGAAAAAAAGTGTTGTTGACACCGATTTAGGCCACCAAAACATACGATATTTATGATAAATGGTTCCATTTGATGAGTGGGGTTCATATCAGATTTTTTTTAACTTTAAAGTTCATGAAAAATCCAATTTAAGCTCTGATTGATTTTTTGTTTTGGGTTAATTTTTTGTTTTTGAGGTGATTTTTTATATCATAAATAGGTTAAATCATGGTTTTTATGGTGTTTTATACGTGTTTTGAAGTCAAATATAGGTTCGAAATGGATTTTTAGGTAAAACAAAAACATAAGCCTTGATGTTGTAGCCACCATAGTGGCTAGAATTTGAGCAAATTAGATGACTCATCGTTTGAAATTTTTTTTCAAAAACATTTAGGGTGAACAACAGTTGTAGACAAAAAATAATTAAAAACCTAATCATGCAGGCTTGCTAGGGTAGGCCTACACGTGGGCCCTAAGAAAATGGGTTAGGCGGGTTGGCCTGGCTTACCACGCCCAACAACGCCTGACTTTTGCTTCTTCTTTTTTTTTTCTAATTCTTTTTTAAATTAATGATTTTTTTATGGTTGTTTCTTTATTTTTTAATTTATATTTAAATTAGTATCTATTATCTCTTTTATTTTGTTTGGAGAGTTTTTTATAAATGAGAATTATTTTTTTAGTTATGCTTTTAAATTTGAAGAGTTTTTTTATGATTTATCTATATTTTTTTATTATCTTTTTTATAAATAAAATTTATTTTTAAAAATAAAAAAATATTATTTTTAAACAATATTTCTAATGTGCAGTATTGTAAGGTGTTATTTCCCTCTTTAATTTTATTCGATCAATATAATTTGTGTCTCTATTTCTATTATTGTTTACTTGAATAAAAAGATTATTTTAACAAATAAATTTAACAAATACAACTGGTTAAAATCCTGTCTTTCGAGATTAAATATTTTGATTTATTTCTATTTCTCGATATTTCATGTTTTATTTTTAGGTATCATTAATGATTTTTTATTTATTTATTAACGTATATGATTCTGAATTTATTTGATTACATGTGTGTGTATATATATATATATTATTTAAATTTAAATTCTTTAAATTATAAAAATACATTAAAAAATCTACACATATAATATTTTTTTATAAAAATTAAAAATATCTAACCTTTGACAAATAACGGTCACATAAAATGCTTTGTAAAGAGTCGGAGTGAACGACACCGATTGCCCAAGCCCCACTGGACTCTGCCCGTCGAATCTCTTTTTATATATTCATGCATGGGATGAATGAGTAATAAATTACTAATTTATTAAAAAAAAAAAATTAAGATTAGAATCAGGCAAGTTGAGTTTTTGGCGAGGGTTGTGGATTGCCCCACAAAAAAGCTCAACTACCTTCGAGTCGAATAAAGAATGTCTTCTCTACTTCTTTTAGGCAGGTTGGTGGCCTGACATTATAATGCCATGATTAATGATAATTGTATTAAACATTTTTTCTCAAAAAATATCATATGTTAAATAAGTGAATCAATATATTTTGGTAACTTGATGATTGGAATTCTTCAACAATTGGTTTTGGAAGAGTTTTGGGGTAGGAAATCATGATTAGATTACTTAATCGGCATTTTTAGCACTAATAACCTTTTGTTTTTGTATTTTAAAAGTTTTTTTTTGAAAAAAAATAATTTTTTTAATTTTTTTATTTTAAATTAATTTTTTAGCGTTTTTAGATCATTTTAATGTACTGATATCAAAAATAATTTTTTTAATATATTTCTGAATAAAAAAATATTTTAAAAAACAATCATCATTATATTCTCCAATACCTCTAAACATTGAGTGCTAGCTTCATTCATCTAAAATATTTTATTTTTATTTTTTATGCTTAAATTATTGAATATAAAATACTTTACAATCAAATAAAAAAAATAAGCTTAAAATAATAATAAAAAATATAACTTACTATTCTTTAATATTTTAGAATACTAGCTTTGTTGATAAATCATGGACTCTATCATTGTTTTTTTAAGCACATATACACTGATTATTTTCCACGGATTGAAGTCAGGGAAGGTCACATGTCTGACCCATGCTTTGTGGGTTGCTGAATACCAACACAAAAGATTGGATCTTTTCTTCTATCCCAACCAAACAGCTTCCTCAACCAGGCCGGAAACTACTGGGCTGAAAAAACATCGCTAGCTTCCACATGACCGGAAAAATGGAACACGCCTACGAAGTACAATCATAATTACAGTGCGAAGACAGAGCACTCGGTAGTTTGTTCCGAAGGGTAAAAGACCTTACTCTTGCTAGCGGAACAAAATCCAATACCCATCCGAGGAAACGACAGAGACTAAATGGAAAACAGTGCACAGAGGAGATTGAAACGTGTTTCTGGGCACCTGTTGTCTCCGATTGAAGTCAATAATGGTCTTTCCCAGGTTAGATTATTTCATTGCCTTTGTTTTCTTACTCATGTTTTAGTGTTTTTCTTTCTCTGCTTGCATGTTCTGGTAGACTTACATGTCTGCTACTTTTGGTTATTGCTGTTGTTTCTGTTTTGAAGGTTTTAATAAAAGGTGGGCATGGAAAACATGAGGAGGAAGGAGACCCAGTAGTTATAGGAGGCATGGTATTGGATATACATGCCACCCCTTCACTCCCTTTAAATCCTAGAACCACCACTCCTGGGAAGGTTTGTATTTATCTTCTCAAAACCCTTTTTCTTCTTTCTACTTGTGTTGATAATAATCTTTATTTCTGGTAGAGGTTGTGATGATAGAAAAATGCTGTCACATGAAGGGCTTAATTGTATTCAGGTCCATTATGTACTAGGGGGTGTAGCAAGGAATATTGCTGAGTGTATGTCAAAGCTAGGAACTAAGCCTTATATGATTAGTGCCCTGGGAAATGACATGGCAGGTAATTATACCACCTCTGCTTTTTTATTCCTTGTGATGCATGGCTAGAGCTTTATAACCATTTCTTTGGAAGAGGTTTTGTGGTTTCAATGGTCAAAAAAACTTGTCAAAGTGAAAAAAAAAATCTTCTTTTTGATAGGCAAGCTGCTGTTGGAGCATTGGAATTCTGCGAGCCTATCTACAGAAGGTTAAACCTTAATATTTACCACCAAAATCATCTGTAATGACTAAAGCTTTGCTAGCACTGTTGGTTTTATTTCATGCTCCTAATCTTTTATAAAGTTGCTGGTTATGAGATACTGTTTGCCACCAAAATCATCTGTAATGACAATGGCACATTATATACTGCTGTTTGTTAATATTTACTACAAAAATCATCTGTAATGACAACGGCACATCATGAGATACTGTTTGCCTGAGGAAATGACATAGATTTCAAAAAATAAATCAGTTGGCACGTTATGCATTCGTTGAAAAAACTTTAAAAAGTCATTTAAGCTTCAGAAATCTTTTGTCTTTGAGAGCTATGAATTAAAATGCAATAAAAAGAGAAACAGAGACCACAGGAGCTAATATAAAGGAAAACTATGGTAAAGCCCTTCAGTGTCATTCAACAAATGTGTGTGTCTGAGAGATTTTCATTAGTGAGACCTGTTCCATTTTCTATGAATGTACTAGCTCTCTCCGCTGTACTTAAGAATTGAATAACAGTAATCAGAGAAGTGTTTATTTCTTTTTAAACTTTCTTCTCAGAAATCAATTGGCACAGTAATGAAAAGTTAGGTATGATTTAATTTAAGATATATGCTCCATTTTTTCATAATATCATCTGTGGAGTAGGCATTATGAAGCACCAAGATATCAAGACTCCTGTCATATGCAACATATTTGACACTGAAGGAGAGTTGGCAGCTGCTGTTGCTAGTGTGGAAGCAGTTGTGAGTTGATTTTTCGATGCGGATTGTGTTGAAATAGGAATTTTTTTTCCTTCTCTTTTGCTGGAAACTTGTATATGCTCAAGAACAGAATACCTTCAGAAACTTACTGCTTGTATAATAACTCTGTCCAGGAAAAATTCCTAACTTCTTCGTGGATTCAGCAATCAAAGCAAAATATATTTTCTGCTCCTGTCATGATGGTTGATGCAAATCTAAGTCTCCCAGCTTTAGAAGCTTCTTGCCAATGTACTTGTAGCATATCACTGTTTTTTCCCCCCCCCCCCCCCCCAAATCCCTTTTTTTTACACATTCTATCCTTGGCATTGGTGAATGATCAACTCTATGCTAATCATAAATCTCCCTGTTTCTACTTTCTTGTTTTTTAACTTCTTTTTTTTTTCCACTCAGTGGCAGCAGAATCCAACACCCCAGTTTGGTTTGAGCCTGTTTCAGTTGCTAAATCTAGAAGAATTGTCTCAGTTGCTAAGTATGTGAGTGCTTCGATGTTTTCAATTACCTATGTCCTATCATCAATTAATACCAACAGTGCTTTCTAGGTCAGCCCCTTTGTTTTCTTTGTGAATCAAACTTCGTAATATTTTGTTGTGCATCAGAAATTAGCCAGATCAGTGTTACTGGCTGCTTTCTATTTTGCAATCAGTATCCTTTTCGGATACCTGAGGAAGGCTCTACTTTCTAGAATGAGTAGGACATAGATGGAGTCATTCTGATCAGTAGGTTGGGTAGGATACATTGTAAGTTCTGCTCCGCTTCCACCTTGATATATTGCTCATGTTTAATTTACCTTTCAACGGAAGCTAATCTCTGTAACTGATAAATTAAGGCTACCCTCAACTTATGTTTCAGCAAGCTTTTAAAATAATACCAGTTTATTGTCTCATATCAGTTAAAGGGTTGATCATACTTGATGAGTGAAACAGTAATTTAATACCTTAGAGCAGAAAGAATTGTGAGAGAAACTTCTTGAATTTGCAATACCTCTATTATTCATCACACATTGAACCCCAAACTGATTTGGAAAGTTTTACAGGTAACTTTTGCTTCACCTAATGAAGATGAGCTTATCGCCATGGCGAATGCTTTATCTCATGAAAATATGTTTCGTCAAATTGAAAGGGATTCCAACAGTAGGTGTTCAGTCCAGTCTTTGTTCCAAGTTTTGAAACCGGCAATCCTGGTTTTGCTAGAGAAGGGTATCAAGATAGTTGCCGTGACCCTTGGTGCAGATGGCGTGTTCTTATGTTCTAGAGGACCAAATGTAGTGAGATTTAGTTTGGATAGAACCAAAAAATATGGATTCAGTGGACAGTTATATGATAAAGTGGTGTCCAGCTGTCCTTCAAGTAGATTTTCTGGTGCTCTGCAGATTGAGAGAAGCTCTCATCTTTTTTCTGTACATTTTCCTGCACTTCCTGCATCAGTTGTGAGGCTTACAGGGGCTGGTGACTGCTTGGTTGGTGGTACACTTGCTTCTCTCTGTTCAGGTTTAGATATTATGCAGAGCATTGCAGTCGGTATAGCAGCAGCCAAATCTGCTGTGGAGGGAGAGGCGAATGTGCCTTCAGAATTTAGTTTGGCCACTATTACAGGTATGCTTTTTAAGCTGAATCATTTTTGTCATGATAAATTTTGTTCGTAAAAGGAATCAAACAAATATTTATTATCATCTTATGACTTTCTAATAGCAATCGATATCAAAATTATTCTGAAGATAGGTGGTATTGCCACTTATGTTATCCAAGGCATAATTTTCACACATTTAGAAGTTAGAACAGTCACATTCCAAATGCCAAGGAAACTATCCAAGTATATTTCATCGGTGAAAGGTTGAAGATTATCCTGTGACCATTACCAAGGGGCATCCACTTGCTTGCCAGTGCAAGCCCTGTGCAGATAGTCAATCTGACCAATAACCTCGACTCCCTTTTGGTTTTCCAAATAATATCTTGAATCAGATCATCTCATTAAGACTGCAAGTAGTGATTTTTTTGAGTTTCTTTTTGTGCAGACGACGCAAGGTCCATATATTCTGCTGCCAAAATTCCGTTTCATCAATCAATGCTTTAATCCATGTGGTAGATATTGTTGTATGTTGAAAAACCACAAGTCGAAACAGTGAACCACTCAGATTTTTGTAAATCAAACTGGAATTGAAGCTTCAGCATGCCCTCCACAGTAAGGGCACCTTTCTAAGAATCTCTCTTCTGCCAATTGTATTCATGTTTTGAGTTATTGTCAGTTCTTGCTTGATTTGTATGAAGGGAACCACATTGTTTGTCCAACCTTGCATGGACATCAACTATATGTAATGCCAAAGGGAAACGTTTCTGTTTTGCTTTCATGCTGGTTATGAAGTTGGAAATCTAATGAAAAAACCACCCTTTCCTGCTGGGATCCATGCTTTCTAACTATTTAGACCATGAAAGGGCCAAGCCCATCAACTATCAGTAATGTCAATTTTACTGAAATCACTTTCAGAAGAATCTCAAGCACTGAATAAGTGGATTCTACTGGTGGATTTTATAAATTCAAAGATTGAAATCCTTTGTTGTCAGACCGGTTAATAGCTTGGGTTTTTGGATTGTGCAGTCAATTTCAGTCAACTCTAAAACAATGTTGTTCCTAGAATTTTTTTTTTTTTTTTTTTGATGTTTTAGTTTATTTTTAATTAAAAATAAAATAAAATGATATTATTTTAAATAAATAAAAAATCATTGAAGTTGACTTTGATTATGTCTGTGTTTCAGTAGCTGAATCGAGTCGAGTTTAATAATTATGTTGAAATTCACAAATGAATTATATAATTTCAAGGATTAAAATACTTCGGGAAATGATTTCAGAAAAAATATTGAGGGTAAGATTAGCATTCCTCAACCATATCAGTGAAAATCTGGCCTTATGCCCAAAACATCACCTTAAACATACAAGCCGAACAAGATCTCCCTGGCCAGACCCATTGGAGCCCAGAGAACCCTACATTGTTACCCTCTTGCTTATAATGAACAACGTGTCATTTTTCATACACGACACCTAGTTCGCAACTGGACAACGTGTAGCAGAAGCTATCGTTTTCCCCTTCTTAAGCCTCACTCTCTAAACTGTTCAAAATCGCTTCTGCAATTCTGTTCATGCATTGTTTTCTTCGATGTATCTCAGTAAATGAGGTCCTTAAAAGATGGACTGATGCGACATGTCCGATCCATAAAGTCTGGTTTCACACTACCAATCTTAACCTCAAATCAACTCGTTCATTTATACTCCAAGCATTGCCTTATAAATGAAGCCCAGAAACTGTTCGATGAAATGCCTCAAAGAAACACTTACTCCTGGAACAATATAATATCTGCCCACATAAAATCCCAAAACTTAGCACAGGCAAAATCCATTTTTGATTCTGCTTCTGTTAGGGATTTGGTCACTTATAATTCTATGTTATCGGGTTATGTTAGTGTGGATGGATATGAAAGAAATGCCCTTGAATTGTTTGTTGAAATGCAAAGTAAAAGAAATGAGATTGAGATTGATGATCTTACTATTACAAGCATGGTTAACTTGTTTGCTAAGTTATGTAATTCGTGTTATGGGAGGCAATTGCATTCATATATGGTGAAAACCGGTACTGATAGAAGTGGGTTTGTTGTGAGTTCTTTGATTGACATGTATTCTAAATGTGGGTGTTTTAAAGAGGCTTGTCAGGTATTTAAAGGTTGTGAAAGAGAAGGAGGTTTTGATTTGGTCTCAAAGAATGCGATGGTGGCAGCGTATTGTAGAGAAGGGGATATGGAAATGGCTTTGAGGTTGTTTTGGAGGGAAAGTGAGTCGAATGATTCGGTGTCATGGAATACATTGATTTCAGGTTATGTTCAAAATGGTTATCCAGTGGAGGCACTGAAGTTATTTGTGTGTATGGGGGAGAATGGTGTTAAATGGAATGAACATACTTTTGGTAGTGTTTTAAGTGCTTGTGCTGATTTAAGGAACTTGAAGATTGGCAAGGAAATGCATGCTTGGATTTTGAAGAATGGACTGGGTTCGAGTGCTTTTGTAGAAAGTGGCATTGTTGATGTTTACTGCAAGTGTGGGAATATGAAGTATGCAGAGTCATTGCATTTGACAAGGGGGGTCAGAAGTTCCTTTTCCATCACTTCAATGATTGTGGGGTATTCGTCACAAGGAAACATGGTGGAAGCTTGTAGGCTTTTTGATTCTTTGGAAGAGAAGAATTCTATTGTTTGGGCTGCATTATTTAGTGGTTATGTCAAATTGAAGCAATGTGAAGCTTTTTTTGAACTTCTACGAGAGTATATAGCCAAGGAAGCTGCGATTCCTGATGCTTTGATCCTTATCAGTGCATTTAACGTGTGTGCATTCCAAGCTGCCCTTGGTCCTGGGAAGCAAATCCATGGTTATGTATTCAGAATGGGGATTGGAATGGACATGAAGACGACTACAGCTATGATTGATATGTACTCAAAATGTGGAAGTATACCATACGCAGAAAAACTGTTCCTGAAAGTTATTGAAAGAGATTTAGTCCTTTACAATGTTATGCTTGCTGGTTATGCTCATCACGGGCATGAGATAAAAGCTATAAATTTGTTTCAGGAAATGTTGGAGAGAGGAGTTGGACCAGATGCCGTTACTTTTGTTGCACTTCTGTCAGCTTGCCGTCACCGTGGATTGGTTGATTGGGGTGAAAAAACATTTTATTCCATGACAGAAGATTATCACATACTGCCTGAAACTGATCACTATGCATGCATGATTGATCTTTATGGAAGGGCTAGCCAACTAGAAAAGATGGTCCAGTTCATGCAAAGAATTCCTATGGAGCATCAGGATGCTGCTGTCGTTGGGGCATTTTTTAATGCATGCAGGCTAAATAATAACACAGAATTAGCAAAAGAAGCAGAGGAGAAACTGTTAAATATTGAAGGTGATAGTGGAGCTCGTTATGTGCAGTTGGCTAATGTTTATGCTGCAGAAGGGAACTGGGCTGAGATGGGGAGGATTAGGAGGGAGATGAGAGGAAAGGAGGCCAAGAAGTTTGCTGGTTGCAGTTGGGTATACTTGGATAATGAAGTCCATTCATTTACCTCTGGTGATAGAACCCATACAAAAGCAGAGTCCATCTATTCGATGCTGGAGTTCTTGAAGGCAGAACTATATGAAATCGCTGGGGTATTCCGTTAGATAATGTTTTGAATGTTGGCATGCCAACATGGTTCAAAAGCTTGCACAACCTGCAATGAGGATGAAGAGTTGGAGACTTCGAGTAGCCGCAGATGTTTAGCATGTATATTGAAATATTCAAAAGCTAGTCTATCGTGAGAGCACTTCATGATTGTCTTTATTGGGAAAGATGAGAAGATCATGTTCTAATTCCAATGGCCCTTTCTGGTATGTGCATGCGGCACTGTCAGATTTCTCACGTGATGCTTTATCCCTGCATGCTAAGAAACAAACTCCGTAGTGCATTGGTCAATGATGTCTTACCACCAGAGTCATGTCAATCTCAATAGTCATGCAATATTGTTTTGTGCTTCAAATAACCTTTTGTTTTTCAGATACTTACATGTAGGAGTTTAATTAATTTTGGTGGTTCTGAAACAGGATAAATAACTGAAGCTTTTGAGGAGAACTGTTACTGAAGCCAAAGCAAACTTCCAGACGAAGAAATGCTGCAGAGCAAGATGTTTAGTGCAGAAGCAACCATCGCAACTGTTCTGTTTCTAGGACTCGAAATTCTTCCAAGCCCGAGGTCAAGTCTCCCAAGGATTTTGAACAGCACGTTTAGGCTATCCTTCCCACATACTATGT
>Ga0325410_1005755_pt1 | contig 13661 bp, 5 predicted proteins | sample PopdelMetagenome_16_FD_206182 | JGI IMG/M metagenome (GOLD analysis project Ga0325410, IMG submission 206182) | Populus deltoides microbial communities from Bellville, Georgia, United States - Xylem-PdIQD-R3 | ecosystem: Host-associated > Plants > Phyllosphere > Stem > Wood/Secondary xylem... | reverse complement strand
TTCCAAAAATTTCTGTATCATTTCTACTTACTTCGTTGACTTCCCTTTATTAAATTTTAGCATTCTACTTACTTCGTTGACCTCCCTTTATCATATTTTAACAACCCTGACCAGAAAACAACAACAATAAACTAGTTAAAACTCAATGATCGACCCAAATCAATTATAGTATGCCGTCGGCCTCTAATTGCCAGTTTCATCTCATCAACAAGCATTTCCATTCTAAAACATGGTCTCTCTTGCTCGTCTTCCTTCTATTCTCTTCCTTGTCTTCCTCTACACCTCCATCAATGGCGACTCCAGTGATCAATCACCAATCACAACATGCCCTTCCTTTGACTGCGGTGGTAATGGCATCACAATTAGCTACCCCTTTTGGCACCAAAGTCAACAGTTTGAGCATTGTGGATACCCAGGCTTCAATATCTCTTGCAGTGACCAAAATCCAATGATCTATCTCTCTAATGATCTTTATCCTATTACAAACATCAACCACTCCAGTAAATCTCTCACCCTTCACCATACCAAAATAAGACGAGCAGATTGTCCAAAAGCACCCCATGATACTATCACAGTAAATAGCACTCCTTCACTGTTCAATTCTACGCTAGGCAATAAAATGCTGCATTTCTTTTATAATTGCACACTGTATCCACCTTCACTTACACATATAGCATGTTTACAGTATGGTATTAAGCAGTCATATGTGTTCTTGGAGGGAGCAACACCAGAATTTGATTGGCATAGATATTGCGAGTCAGTTGTGAGTGCCCTGGTGAGTGACGAGGCAGTTTATGGAGACTTGGTTCAGGGTTTTGGTCGGGCATTGCAAGGTGGTTTCAAGTTGACTTGGAAGCAACTAGATGGAGCATGTCAATCTTGTGAGGCTAGTGGTGGATTCTGTGGTTATAACAATGGTCCACACGAGAATTTCTTTTGCATTTGTACCAACAGGAGGCATTCAACGAACTGTTATGACCAGGGTACTTTCCTTCACATAATTTTATAGCATATGTTTATATAGCAAGCACATATATTATTTACTAGCCCCTATTACTTGAACTTACGAATCTGAAAATTTAGTATTGTGTGAATTCGCAGGTGCCCAAACTACAGTCAGACCAGAACCTAATTACATATATGTTGCCATAGGTCAGTATCTCAAACTGGGATAAGAGAAAAAGTTTTTGATAAGCCTTTACTCTGGTGACGAACGTGCAGTGTTCTTTGGTTTTGCAGGTGCATTGATTTTTGGTGGTTCTGTTATTGCAGCAACTGTGTTTTACTTCACTCAGAAGAAGAAAGTTGGTTCATACAAACCAGTTTGAGTACAATACACAGTAGTTGGCAGAAAGGTTCCTCTAGATGTGTGTCAGTGCTTGGGCATGATGTGCCTTGCAATGAGTTTGGGAAACCCTATCTGCCTTTCCCATTTCATGTACAAAAGAAGAAGAAGAAGAAGAAGACGATAACAGTACTTGCAAGTAGTGAACAGTTGCATGTAGTGGGAAACAAGGCATTCTATTTTCACTGATTGGCTTCAAATTCCATATATGTACTTGATTTCACCAAAATCCTTTCATGCCTAAAGGATATCACTAGTAAGAGCTGCTTTAACTTGCTATAAATCTGTTTCAGTAGAAATGTAAGCCAAAGAAACACTATATCATATGTTATTACTATTAGTTTGTGATTTATGAGCTAATTCCTCGTTCTTTTTCTACGGTCCTTGCACGGAAAAGGATGGAACAGAGATTCCGAGAAAATATGAAACAATATAGACAATTCAAAAAAAAGTCCAGATTAATACACACGAGCACCTCCAGAAAAACTGCAGAAAATTATTCATAAACGACCATTATTTAATTTTTTAAAAAAGTTTGGAAACCCTGTCATGGTAAGAAGCCATTCCAAATAAGGATTGAGATTGAATTCTAAGTTTCTAACAATTTGCTGTACAACTAAGATGACAGTTATCAATAGATTACCCCACAGACCACAGAGTCATGGACCTATCCCGTCCAAAACCCAGGCAGAAAAAAAAATACAACATGCAGAAACTTATACATACACGTATATGCAAGTTTATAGAACTCCACAAGACCAATACATTAATCAGCAACTTAACCACAGAGAATATTTAGTGCAGAGTGCTCATTAAATTGGTTAGAAAACTCTTAACTCTATCTCTCCCCTTCAAGCCGACGGGAAAAATACTCAGAAAGCCACTGTCAGATTTAGAAGACGCAAAATGGATAAAAGGTGGAGATGATTAAAAAAAGAAATGCAGTTATAGCTAGATTATTCTCAAATTTGCATACATCTCTCGCTCTAGAAACCGGGATAAAATTTTAAACCATCTTGCTATAAGATTGGGGCTCAATTGCTTTTTTATACTTGGATTTCTCTTTTGCTAAATGCATATTGAATTTTCCTGAAAAGCTAAAAATAATTGAACTAACAATCTCGATTCGTGCTAATGCATTCCTCTATCTTCTAGATAAAGAAGAGAACCCAGCTTACAATGTCATGTTGGTGGGTGGGCGTCAAGGTGTGCGTGTTGGGAAGGCAAAAAATCAGATAAAGACCAGAAAGGTTTAAAATTTGTAATCCTCGAATTTACCTTTTACCCGAACTGGCTCCTCTTTAGATGTTTCTGAGGTCCAAAGACTTTCCAAATCGTAGTCTGCTCGAGCCTCCTCATCAAGAACATGAACTATCACCTTACCTAAGGACAGAGAAGGTAGCAGGGTTCTATGAATCAACAAGCCTCGTTATCACCTTAAGAGTTCATCAAAGTACCAATGTTTCACAATTATGCTAACAGAATTTAAGTCAATTTCAACTTGCTCGTAGGGTTACTATGAGCATGAAATTGATGCCCGTATTGAGTAAGGTACAAACTCAATAAGAACACATACGACTATGCAAGAATTATTTGACACAGTCTATTCCAGTTTTCCCCTTTAAGCAGCGAGAAAGGAAACTCTAACCAGCTCAACTTTGGGCTGCATTGATTGTAAAATACCAACATATCTAACTTCCTCTTTTTTCTTTTTCAGTAACAATATATGTATCTAACATTATAGAGAGGAAAACAAACCGGAGTTAATTAGAATCCACTTTCCTCCCTCTTGCCCTTCTACGCCGGGGAGGGTCATTCGCCGAGCACCCTTTTGCTTTTGCTTAGCCTGCCCGTGCAAATAAAAAACTCAAGACATGAACGGGAATCTTAATGCTTGGAAAAATCAACAAACATCTTAACACATGCTGTTCTTAAACACCAAAGAAGCCATTATCAACCAATATCCAAAACAACGAACACAAACCCTCCTGCTCTACCCAGTAATACAATGTGTAAGCCGTTAGGGCATCCCTAATGGGAGAGTAGCCAAAGTAAAAAACTATTTTTTTAGCTTTTTTTTCCAATGATTTTGCAGTTTCAAGGAGATAGCCAAGTAAAAAATCAAAATAGTTTTTCAGTTAAAGAAAAGTGATTTCAATATATCTATAAATAAAAAAAGCTAAAAGTATTAAAATAGATTGTTGAAGGATTTATTTTATCGTCTACATAAGTTTTCTCAAAAAAAATAAAAAATATTAATATTAAATTATAAATATATTGTTAAAATGATTTTTTTAATGCATATAAAAATATATTTATACTATTCAAAAAACTATATTAACAATTTTATTTTTTAAAATGACTTTTATTATAACTTTCACGTCATCCGCTCTCGGATCAGGGAGAACCTTCTCGATCTCGTTTAGGTCCAGCAAGCCTTTATCGCTGCTGGATTCAACAGCATTTGAACCTGACAACCCAATGAGTGAGGAAGTCCACCATGGGTAAGGAAAAAGGTGTTTAACGCACGCAGCACTCACGCAAATAAGTGAGGAAGCCCACCATGATATGGCGCCACGTGCCGCAAATTTGAAGCTTTAACAGCTGTCTTTCCCAGGTATTCTTGGAATCGTCTCGAAAGTTCCGCCTTAACTAGCAACGAGTGTCAATGGAAGAGCTTTGGTTTGGCTCCGACGAGCTATTCTTCTTTCATTTCCTTTTCGTAGAACATCTTCAAGGAAATGCTGTTTTAAAAAGGTAAATTAATAAAATAGTATAAATATAATTTTTTTTTACTATGTATACTCTAATGAAAAAAAACTATTTAAAAAGTTAATTTTATTATAATAGAATAATAAATATTTTATTTTTTCTTAATGATTTTAATGTTTTTTTTCACATAGCTAAATTTAATTTGTTTATTTTTTTTTAGCCTCACTTTTGTTTTAACTCTTTTGAGAAATATATAAAAATAATATATGTGGAAAAGAAAAGATATTTTATTTGGTTTTTTTTCTTGAGCATGAAAAACAAGTAAAGAAAAACCAAAATATAACTTTTTTATTTTTGACTCTCCAATTAATAGCTACGTTCGAGATGCTTTTATTATTTTCTCTTTTCTCTCCTTGTGACTCTTTTTAAATTGGCAAAGTAGATTAACAACTTTTATATCAAATTTGGTTTTAATTGTTTTAATTGTTATTTTTAAAAATATTTATTTTTTAATTTTATTTTATAATATTGAGTTTGCTAGGCTTTATAATATTTTTTTGGTTTCTTTTCCACAAATCTATCATAATCTTGTGACCCATTTCGTGGGTTCACTCGGGTTTGTTTAGGTGATTTTTTATGTTTTTTTATTAATTTGTTTTTAATTTCATTCTTTTACACTCCGTTGAAAAGAATTGAACTTTATAACTTTGATTGATTTACTTTTTTACTAAGTTATTCTGATTTTATGACTTGAGTAGCAAATTAGGAGGCCAACACAAGTTAATTCAAGTTGTTTTTTTTTAATTGAGCTTTTATTTTATTTTATCTATTAACATTAGACCGAATGAGAATAAACTTTATATTTTTTTAATTTGCTTTTTATGAAAATATTTCATTTTCGTTATCTGAGTTGCTTGTTTGATAGGTTAACTCAAATTGTTTTTTTTATTTTTTTAAATAAATATTTTTTTCTATTTTCATCCTTAGTATTTTGTTATTGATATATATATATATATTTTTTACATTCTTGGATCAATTAAAAATATATTTTGGATATTATTTTATTAAAATTTTATTTAATTCTTTTGTTATCAAGTGAGATTATATGAATCTTTTCAAATATTGCATGTTTTGTTTTTTGCATGTCATTGTGATTATTATTATTTTATTTATTTATTTATATCAAATATCTATTTTTGTTACATCATACTTATTAAATCTAATTCAGTTTATAACTTGAGTTATAAATTTTAATTACTTTTGAAAAGCATGCCAGTGGTGCCCAATTAATTTTCTTTACATTAAAAAATATTTTGATTTAGTCAATATAAAGAGTGGTTCAAAGCACCAATTTAGTGATCTCATGAAAAAACCAAAACACAACAAAACATTAAATAAATACACAAAATTAATATTTTTAAAGATTAAATTTGTAATTTTATTCTTAATATTTAAGAAGGTTTTAAACATAAAATTTTATTAAATTAAATTCAATCAAGAAGGTTTCAATCATGCTGAATCTACTTGAGTGAGCTCTGATATTTAAAAAAAAAAAAAAGATTATGCAAGATTTAAGAGGACTGTAGGCTTGTGAGACGATTCCCTTAATTGTTTTAGCAGTTCTAAAACCTGTATCATTCAAGACACTATTTGTTTAAGTTTTATAGTATTTCATTTTTCAAACACAAGATTCATAAACAGATTTGTGAGCAGTAAAATATCAAATTCATGTTGAAAAGTGGTTTGTTTTTATGGTTTAAAAGTATTTTTTAAAAAATTTCAATTTATTTTAAATTAATATATTTTTAGTTTTTTAAATTATTTTGATAAATAATTTTTTAAAAATAAAAAAATATTATTTTAATATATTTTTAAATAAATAATACTTTAAAAGATAATCACTGTTGACTTTCTTGGTTTTTTTCGAAACCATGTTCGTTAGGCGTGCAAGAATTATAGTTTTCTTTTTGCTATTCAATTTCTTAATTGTTTCAATTTCATTCACATCGGTTTGTTTAGAGGCTACTACGTAAGCGGTACTAAATAATTCACGAGCAACTGGAAAGTGATTAAAAATGTACAAACCTTGAGGGACTAACTTGTTATTTTCCAAAAATATAAAGGACCGAGTTACGATATCCAGTTCTGAATAGTATGGGTAGGGTTTATGGATAATCCCATGTTAGGGTTTTAGCCCTCTCATAAACACACTCTCCACTTCTCTTCTTCACTCATTTCGAAACCATCAACAAAATGGTCTCTCCATTTAACACAAAAACCCCATAAATTTAATAATCTTTAGGGTTTCCAAATGGATGATTTCACCGGTGATGATTTCGGTGATTTATACTTAGATGTTGTGATTCAAGCGAGTTCAGTTATCAATTCATTACCAAACTCCAGTAATTTATGTACAGAATCAGAATCACATCAAGGAAATGAAGGCAGTGATCATAACAAAGTTAATCAAAGCGAAAAAGAAGAGAACCTGGTGTCGGAGTCCAAGGAATTAAACGAAGAGAAGTTGGGGGTTTTGGAGGAGGTTGGTGACGGGAGTGATAGTGAAGATGATCTGAATATTGTTTTGAATGATGAGGATTGTAAAGGGTTTGAAGTTGGCAGAGCAAGGAACGGTAATGGTAATGGCGGTGGCGGTTTCGAGGAGGAAGAAGGGGAGGGTGGTGGTTTTGTTGGTGCTAAAAATGGAGTAGAATGTAGTGCTAGTGGGAATGGAGTAAAGGGTATTCACCACTTGCCGCATTTGCATTATAAGGTACTGAGTTTTCATGGAAATGGTGTTATGTGTTTTTCAGTTCAGATTTTTGTCTTTATTTTTTTGTAGGAGACTAGGAGTGTACTTTTTGGACTTTAGTCGAAATACTTGGTTTTAGAATTTTATGGATATGAAGTGTAATTTTCTGTTTCTAACATTAGATATTGAATTTTACGGAAATATTTTAATTTTCTTAGCTGGAGTTTAGTATGAGTTTGTTTTGGGTTTTGTTTAATTAGTTTGTTTTGAAGTTCATCTTGGTGATTGGATTTTTAATTTGTAGCTTTAGATCTTTGGTTCTGATTTATTAACTGCAATGACATGACTGATGGTTATGTAGATGGTGTCTTTTTGAGAATTGTCCGGGTATTGTACAAGACCAAGAATGTAAAAAAGTTCAAAATCAGCAGTTTTGATTTTCAGTTTGTTTGATTGCAGAATGACATGTTAATATGATATTTTGTTCCGTGTTTTTATTTTTGATAACGATAGTATTCCTAGAGGTGGAAGTTTGATGTGAAAATAACCTAGTTAGTTTCTTGTTCTCCTGCTATTGTTTAGAATGTAAGACCTTATGGATCATCATTTCTGAGCAATAAAAAAGGCAATGAGTCTGCTGGGGTGGCATCTCGTTCTTCTAGCTCTGCTAGAGGTAATTGGGAAGATAATACGTGCAAGCAACACAAGGTAAATTCAGGCCGGGTTGCTAATTTTCATGCTACAACCAATTCAGTACTATCTCATGGTGGATATGGTTACTCCCTACCATGGTATAGGTTAGTAAATACCCCCATTACTCCAGTTCTGTGCAAATACAATTTATTTAGGGTTGTTATAAGATAGCACACAGCAATGCACATACAAAATGATTTAATGTTCTAAATAAGGGTAAATGTTATTTCACATTTATGAGGCTGCCATTGCTGCAGTGATGAATGATTAAGGGAATTTTTGTACTCTTGTATTGGATGCAAGAGTTCTAATTCTCCAGTAATATTAAGTAAAATCTTGCTTCCTTGTATTCAACAGGAGTATACTAGATGTAAATATTGATGCATTTGAAGAAAAGCAGTGGAGGTATCCTGGAGTTGATATATCCAATTTCTTCAATTTTGGTTTCAATGAGGATAGCTGGAAACAGTACTGCATGTCATTGGTAAATTTTTGAAACATTATACTCATTTTGGTCAGATAATTGACCTTATAGTCATATGATCAAAGAGTTCTAACACCTCATTTGCAAAGGGGGAAAAAAAAAGAACAGAGATATGCCCAACTGATTTATGATAGGTATTATTGCCATTACAACTTTTTTGTTAACTGGCAATTGGCCACTAATCATTGAAACTCTGTGAGATGCATTGTAGGAGCAATATGGGCAACAGTCTTACATGCATGGTGCAATGTCAATTCTTCATTCTTCAAAATCTACCCAGGTGAGTTATTTTTATTTTTTAGGGGTCTTTTCATGGCCATTGTGAAATCATAGTTGAATGCTGGAATGCTGGAATTCCAAATAAATTCTATTTGCATGAAATCAGGCTTCTGAATTCGGACCTGAGCAGAATAGTATAGCTGACCATATTAGTCAAGTTGATTCTTCATCAGAATATGCTGATAGGGGAGGGAAGCAGCTGGGATTGGTACCCTCTAAATTAAGGATTCCTTATTTTGATATTACCACATTGACTACATTTATTTTTTCTATGAATGTCTAGTATGCTTTCTTGTATGCTGTTATTTAATGAATTGTTTTGATTGCTTCAGCGAAAAGCCAGAGCAATTCAGGTTGAAGACAGCACTGGTGAACGTCAACCAACCATGGATCTAAGGCGTCCACGTGTTTGGGATTCTGATGTTGTTATAAAGGTTGGATTTTACTTTAAATATGTATGACTTCTTTTCAACATTTTTTTACTCTATATAATGATTAATTCTTTGCATGATTTGGAACAGATCAATGTGCAGGACTCCAATGACAATTCCTCTCAGTCCAGCATGGAGCAATCAAGCCATATAGATAGCATTGAACCCGGAGCATCAAGAAGAAGGGATTTAAATGTTGATGATAAAAGAGATGCCTGCTCTTCTGGTAGTGCCAGTAGAGATGAACCCTCTGCGGAGTCTCTGGAAGGAAATCTCAGGTCTTCCTCTCTGAAAAAGTTTTAACCATTTAAATATCTAGAATTATCTTCATATTTCCTGTACAATTGGTTTGGCTTGGATTTGTTTTCCTAGTTGAATATGGTGGCTTTATGGCAATCAAATCTAACATGGTACACGTCTTGGATGTGAGTTAGAGTTTTATTATGCTTCTGGAGTTCGAACAATAGAAATCGAACAATAGAAATAGATTTGGCAATCAAAATTGAACAATAGAAATACTCAGTTTACTATTATTGCATCTAATGAATCTCATTTTTTTTAAGCGGAGGCTAAAAGTCTCATAAGCATTGCTTTTATGGTTAATGTAATATAATGAAGCAGAGACTTGGTTGATAGAATATGATGTTGCTTGGTCTAAGATGTTTAATTTTCATGTTCATTATTATGGTTCTGGAGTTCAATAGAAATACTCAGTTTAGTAATATTGCATCTAATGAATCTCATATTTTTTAAGCAGAGGCTAAAAGTCTCATAAGCATTTCTTTTATGCTTAATGTAATATAATGAAGCAGAGACATGGTTGATAGAAGATGATGTTGCTTTGTCTAAGATGTTTAATTTTCATGTTCGTTCAGGCGACATTTTATATTGAAGGGCTATTACATTAGAAGTTTAGCTTTCTTTATATTCCAGTGCTTTTGTTGAGCCACTGATGATGTTAATGATTTTAATTTGTTATCATTAGGTGTTTCAAGTCAATGTCGGTGTCCAATAAAATGTCTCCGAATACTGATAATTATGAAGCCAACCAGATTTCTAATGCGGATGGGTATCACCATCAAAAGGAAAATGCCCATTCTTCAGAAGGCATTGCTGAAAAAATGGAAACTGTAGACGAGGAAGAGGAAGAAATTGACAGGAAGGAGTGCAAGTCAGATCAATTTCTGAGCGAGCCAGAACTATCACTGAGTGATTACAGTTATTTTAGCCCAAGTCTATCCTACTCTGACAGTGATTCTGAAGCATCCAGAGACAATATCTGTCATACTCTCAAAGATTCTCCTGGTCCCTTAAGAAAGCCATCTTTGGGCACCAAGTTACAGGAATCTGTTACATCTAACCATAAGAGCCCTAAAAGAAATGGTGTTTTAAGAACATCAGGTATCCAAAATTGTTCAAGTCATAAAAGACCTGTTTGGGAGGAAAGGAAGGATCACAATCGGATACTCCATAGAGTTCCTGAATGGAGGATCCTTCCTAATAATGATAGCTATACCTCTCCCACACTTAGGGATCGCTCATCCCTTGATTGTAGCAGACAGATTGAAAATCTGCATGATTTTGATTATCGAAATGGAGAAGATTTCTCTTATAGTCGGCAGAAAGACCCTTCTTGTGGTTACAATGGTAAAAGGTGCAGGGATGACCATGCTCAGGCTGTTTACAAAAAACACTGTCATAGAAAATATAATCACAGCTTTAAAGATGAGATGATTCCACAGAACAGAAGGGATTGGAATGAGAAGGAATTTTTCCATGAACGAAGCTGTAGATTAGATGATCAAGATACGTGCAAAGATTTGTATAGTTCTGGAAGAGGACTCTTTCCGGAGGACGCGATTCCTCCCACTTATTGGAGGTCAAGACATTTGGTTTCCAAGTACAACAATCACAAAGAGAGAGAAATTCTATGGACAAGGAAGAGTGGAAACATCCAATTTCAGAAGAGCACTCACAGTATGCGCTTGCTTGGTCATGAAAATGAAGATGACTTAATGCAAGAAAATTGTGGAAGATCTGTTCCACTGGCCAACCAGAAAAGGTTTTCTTTGAATGAAAAATGTGAAAGGCGCAACTTTATTGGGAGAGAAGGGAATCCTTCCAGTAGAAGGGTTAAATATGGCTGTGATCCCCGTATGGATTTGAATAGTTCATGGAACATGGAAACTGAAGAAGATTATTGTGATCCACTTCATCAGCATTTTTTCTCCAAGTATCAGAGGGAAACTTATGAATCCAATGACGGAAGGTGGCAGGAGATGTTGCCGTCAAGAAGTGTTATGTTCAACTCCAGATTAACTGAAAGATACAGGAGACCAAAGAGACGAATATGCATCAGGGAAGTCCAGGATCGTGGTTGGGATGGTAGTTTTAACGATACCATTGATGCTGAAGATGGTATCATTTATCCTGACGATCAGGTTCATTTGGAGAGGAGAAAATATAGCAGGAGATCTAGAGTACTTAAGTGGAAACAGGATGAATCTATTTTAAGGCACCATGTTGGTGATTTTTATGTTGAAAGGAAACCATGTTTCTATGGAGTAACTTCAACACATGAAAAAATTCATGCTAAACATAGATCTACCACTGGTGGGGTGGTGGTTAATGGTATGGATTTTAGCCGGCATAGCTACAAAATGATCAGAGAAGGAAGTAATGCTAGGTGTGTCAATAGAAATCCTGGTAGGATGTATAGAAGGGGGCATGAGAAGATGGTTAGGAGGTGCTGTGATCCAGTTGACCTGAATGTTGGAGAAGTAAAGGTAAACTTAGGGAAGCTGAGATCAAAACCTTGTACAACTGTACTTGTATGTATTAGTGCTCTTCTTTTGAGCAAGTCTTTATTCTTGGTAATGCTATCTCATTGTGTGTTTATCCGACATTTCTTCTCATGTTAAAATTTCCATGTGATTCACTTTGTGAAGCCCACTAAGAATTTTTTCATGTCTTCCCATGCTCTATTGTCAATAAGCCATTCAGGATAAAGAAACACTCAGTAATAAGCAGTTGATCGTGTTCTGCAATTTCCCCATTGCAAGTGTAGTGTGATGTTTCTTGTTATGGCTACGGAATTGATATTTAACATGCTACCTTTCCATTTGATGTTAGTTTGGAATTTTCAATAGTATGTCCTTGTTTGTTATTGTAGAGACTTCAGAAGGTTGAGAAATGAAACCAGCTTGTCAGGAAAATATTAGTTTTCTAGGAATCAGATTTTGATAAACCACTGTTACAATGCTTGTACCTGATATTGCATGTTATGCTCCTCTGAAAGTATATTTGCATGTGATTTGAATGCTATGCTCTTCTGGTGATCATTCATACATTTTATATCCTCTACACTTTATATACTTGCCACTTCCGAAGTGAGATATTTTGGTATATTTAGCATGCTTCCTTCATGGATCTTATATTTAAGATTTGTTAATAGTAGGGGCAGATTGGCAAATGAAATTTAGAAAGCCGTTACATAGTTTCTTTTGCACTGAAGAAGGTTATTGTGAATTTGAATGTAAAATACCTCCAAAACGACAGGGCAATGTAATTATAGTTTTTTTCTTAGATGCATTGATTACCCTCTGGGGTGAAGTTTTTAAATATTTATCAAGTTATCAACATTGCATCCCTCTGCCCCCCTTAATACTCTGGTGTATAGTTGACTCCAATAAAAGGAATATTGTTATTGATAACTCAAGGCATGATAATTGCTTCCTAAATTATGAATTTTGTGGGGAATCTGTGATTTACTTAATATCAGGAAAATTTATCTGATTGATGGTTTGTTGCAGATTGTAACAATTCTACTTGATAATTTTTATTTCTTTTGAGTTTTTGAATTAGCCATCTCTTTGACAGCATGTTCCAGCATTTACATTTCACTCGTCGTTATGCAATCTCATATATTTTGTGACTGATCCTTATGATTACTATATCCCTGCTTTTCTGCTTATTCATCATCTGTCTTTTTTAGTTGATTCAGATATTGATTTGGTATGTCTTGATGCATAGAGACATTAGCAAACTGTTTTCCTTGTAAAGAGTTATGATCTCTTGTTGCATTGTTGTTGTGGAGTGAATTCTTTTTGAGATTTGTCTGATGTTCAAATTTGCGCTTATTGTTTCATGCATTGCTCTTGGATGTTCAATTATCCTATTCAATCCTGTCCTAGGCGCATGTTGTTGCATTATCATGTGAAATATTGTCCATTTGTTCATTATCCTTTTTTTTTTCTTTTTCATACACCAAGTCCATTGTGATTTTAAGCTCTGTATTATGTGGTAGATTATCATTTCCTATCAGCTGCATGATTTGACACCATGGAGGTTATTTGCTAATTTATTGCTTTTGTGTATGCAACCAGTATCTCTTTTTATCAATTCTGTTGTTATTTCATGGTTTGTCTTCGCTGAGGGAAGAGCTACTAAATACAAGCAGCACTCGTAATGTTGCATAACCAGTTTTATAATGTGAATGGTTTAAAAATTTTGTTTGTCTTCTTTTGAAGAATTTGTAATGGATTACATTTATTTTGCAAGGAGAGGATTTGTTTGATAGGGTTCTAACGAATCTGACCTTCTCAATGCCAAGACTTCCTCAGTGTGTTTGTGAAGAGCTTGCCTTTGGTTCTAGGAAAGTCGATATGTTTGGAAAAGAACTAAATATAGGTCAGCCCATGGAATGCTAATATTAATTAAGCTTTGGGAACGACTGGGTTCTTGTTGTAGCAGTAGTCATTTTGATGGACTGTTTGTAAATGGGTATTTAACTCAGCATAGGCTGAGAAGGTGTCTAATGCTGTCTTGTAAAGATAGGGAATTTACTACATCTGAAGACAGCATACAAATCCTGCCAATCTATATATAATTTTTAGTAGCTTGTTTCTTAAGATGCCAGAGTTGATGACTAATTCATATGATTGTGGACTTGCTATGTGATCTAGA
>Ga0325410_1005754_pt1 | contig 13664 bp, 10 predicted proteins | sample PopdelMetagenome_16_FD_206182 | JGI IMG/M metagenome (GOLD analysis project Ga0325410, IMG submission 206182) | Populus deltoides microbial communities from Bellville, Georgia, United States - Xylem-PdIQD-R3 | ecosystem: Host-associated > Plants > Phyllosphere > Stem > Wood/Secondary xylem... | reverse complement strand
TTCAGTCTTTTTCTCAAAAAAAATTTATTTGATATTTTTTCGGTTTTATGGAGATTTTAGTCCTTCAAGTATTGAAGTTGCACCATATTGAGACTTATACTATCAACTTAGTCAATTATATCAATAAATTATATCTGTGTGCGTAAACTTTGTTTAATTTCACCACTAGGTTAATGGAACAAAACTTTGACTTTTTGCCTAAAACTCATCCTTAAATATTTATTTTTTATTCATGTACATAAAAATACCAAATGAATTTATTTAAAAGGAGAAAATATATAATTACTTGTCTCCTTGAATCTTTGAGATCGACGCCTATTACAAGCTTTACATCGCTCTTATGAAATTATATATTTTTTTCATATTGTTTAAGAGATAGAAAAGCCTTGTGTCTTTATGTTATACTCATGGAGATGAGCATTATAAAAATGGAATTTAGTAGTTGAACTTGTTAAAAATGTAGGAAAGTCCTAATTTCACCGAGCAATTTATGCATGTATTTAGGAAGACCTTATAAGCTGCACTAGCCCATCATAAGAAAAACCACTTATGTGTAATCCCAATAATTTCAACTTAACTGGTTAGGTTATAAGTTTGTTTTTTAGAGATCACTAGTTCAAGTTTCATAAACCTCAAGGTCATTAGAGGCTTATATGATCGTTAATTTCAAGACTCGTGGGATTAGTCGAGATGCACGCAAACTGACCTAAATATCCATGTTAATAAAAAAACCACATGTGTTCACGCTAAATTCAACTTTCAGCTTCAAGTCCTCTCTTTCTTTGCCATGTCTCCTCTTTTTTTTTATCCACCATCATTTTTCATTGAGCGTGTATAATTATTGCTTGCTAAAAATTTAAAAAAAATATATATATATATATATATATTTAAATTTATTTTTATGTATTTTTTTTATTTTTTTAATGTGTTGATATCAAAAATAAATTTTAAAAAATAAATAAATAATATTATTTTAATATATTTTTAAATAAAAATTATTTTAAAAAAATCGTTACCGCAGTTATAAATATACTCTTGACAGGTATTTCTATCTACCCGCTCTCCAGTTCAATCTTAAACTCCTTATCTTGCATATCTTGCATACCATCCCCTTCCTCATACGCGACTCACATATCTTGCATTCATCCTTTGATCCCCTAAGCATGGTTTGCATACCATCGAAACTCCTTATATTTTTTTATCCTCAAATTATTTCTTTGCACAATTAAACCTTTTTGAGCTCAAATTAGCTCAATTGTATTTTTTTTTTAAGGAAGGGTTGAATTGAAATACAGAGAACTAAAGTGAAAAGCACGGGTAATATAGGTTGTGCTTTGGATTTTATTTGAAAAGTATATTTTAACCTCCCATTTTTATTTATTTATTAGGTGATTGGTTCCTTTGATTTTAGAAAAAATAATTTCAGTACCAAACTTCATTTTCATTATTTTTCAGTTTTTTTGAGCGAGAGGAGTGAAAAGGGGCTTGTTAAATTCCGGTCTAGAAAGAAAAAGTTGTTGTTATGACGATTTCGGCCACAAAAACGATTGGTTTTTGTACCAAATGGCCTCACGTGATGAGCAGAGTTCGAATTATGTGTTTTTTAAACCTTAAAGTACCTAAAAAACAAATCTGAGCTCAAGAATTTTATTTTATCTTGGGTTGATTTTGGGTTTTGAGGTGGGTTTTTGTGTTTTCGGAGATTACAGATTGGTTTACCAAAGTTTCTAAAGTGTTTTCTTGGTGTTTTGGGGAAAAAATGGATTAAAAATAGATTTTTAGAAGAAAAATCTAGCAACCTTGTTTTCTCGGCCATTGTGGTAGCCGCATTTTCAAGATTCTAGATGACGTGTCGTCTATTTTTTAAAAGTAGAATTGGGGAGGACGACATGTTAGCTTACAAAAATTAAAATAAAAAGCCCGCTCACGGGCCCTTTATGAATGGGCCAGATGCTTGGCTTGACCTCATTCCTTTTTTTTATTATTATTTTGTTACTTTAAATCTTTTTTTACATGTCCTTTAAACAACATTTTTTAAGTTTGTATTTTAATTCTTTGTGATTTTTTTTTTTTGCTTATTTAGCCTTTTTTAATTGTATTGGACGAGTTTAATTTTTTAAATGAATAGTATGATTCATGTGTAATTTTTTTATATTTTACATAGATGGTGTTTAATATTATAATAGTGATTGTGTTTTAAAGTGTTTTTTTTTAGAAATATATTAAAATAATATTTTTTTATTTTTTAAAATTTATTTTTAACATTAAAACGAAGTAAAAATATGAAATATGAAATTATTTTAAAAACATATTAGACCATAGATAAACAATATCTTAATATAAGAAAAAGATAACAATAGTATATTGCAGTAGTAGACCTAGAGATAATTGTATATGTAGGCCGAATTGTAACTCAAGAACCTGGGTTAATATAGAAAAAGGCTTAGGCCTTATATATTTTAGCCTTACAGGTTAAAAAAGAGGATATCAACAGTCTCTCTTCTTTCTTGCATCTCTTCTAGCCATCAGCTCGTCTTTTTTTTACTTCTTCACTGTCACAGTGGTGTACAGGATTTTGGCGTTGTTCGACTAGTATTTCGTGTTCGTACCCATGTTAATTAGTTGAAAGTTCAAAACTATATTATTTATCAAATACAAATACCATAGCTTTCTGAACTGTTTATTCAAGTCAAAATGCTTTACATGGATGAGAAACAAGTTGATATTGGTGACCACGTAAGATCAATAAGCATTTTACCATGAAACTGATTTGAATTTACATGCAAGGGTTTTTATATCTCAAACACGTCTTGATGAAGCCTAGTTGGGTCTGGTACTAACTAAACTTAACTCCAAGTGGATTTGATAGTGTGTAAAGCTTAGATCCTAAAGGGTTAGGTGGTATGTCAAGCCTAGCCTCGAGTGGATTTAAATCTATTATGGATGAATAAAAGGAGTGAAATACAGTTCACAAATACAACTCAAAATATCTTAAAGATGAAGTTATACTCTAACCTCTTTTCTCCACAAAAGGATAAAACTCATGGGTTCTAAATACAATATGAGATCTTTAGAACAAATGTCCACAATCTTCATTTTCTATTGCATATATATTTTTAAAGCATCTATCTCTAGAATATTATTATATTTTCTCTTTAAAAAGATACTTATTTAAGCATCGAAAAAATCCCCACCTCCACCAAAAAGGACCTTTTGCAAGTATTAATCACAAGCCACCTTGACCTACCAAGTATCAAATATAAGCTATCAACCACCTTGACTAAAAAGAATGAATGATATTGCTAGGACTAATTGATTAACCGACTATCCAATCTAGGAACCATATTCCTAGGCTACTTGGATTTTTGAGATTTTATCACTAGTGTCTATTTACATCAAACAATTAAGCTAGCTAAAATTGATGCGAGACAAAAAAGATTTAAAGCTATAGAAGAGAAATAAAGAAAAAAAAGCTAAGAAAAAAAAGGCAATGAAAAAAAAAGAAAAAGCTAAAGAAGAGAAAGAATAGGGATTGGAAAGTTGCAACCCTGCAAATTTTATTTAATTCATCAACAATTGTCTAACATTTAGAAAAAAAAATTGATATAAGATAAATGGAGTAACTAATATGATATCATTAACTACTCTCTAAATACCATAAAAAATTTTGTTTGGAATCCACTAGATATTTTATTTTATTTTATTTATTTTTTTCTAATGCCCATGTCTCGATCCTTTTCATTTCCCCTATTTTCAGAAAGAAAACAATAAATTAAAAAGTAGAAATACTTGAAAGAAACCTTCCTTCTATGTTAACTTCAATTGCCTGCACCACTAAACTAGATTAATGATTTGTTTGACATTGTGATTAAACTGCCATTTCATCATTTTTTTTAAAAAAATAAATTAATTTTTTGTGTGTTTTTAGATTGTCTTGACGTTCTAGTGTCAAAAATATTTTTTTAAAAAAATATTATTTTGATATATTTTCAAGCAAAAAGTACTTTAAAGCGCAATCTCTATTACACTTCCAAACCAACATTAATACTCATTGCCCATAAAATTTCTTTTCACAAGATTTCTCAAAATTCCAAACAATATATTCCCAAAAAACAAGGGTAGGACCAAATCTTTAATTACATAACAACTTAGTTATTAAGAACATGCCACTTGTTAAGAAAACCACGTTAATTCCCTAAAATTGCTCTACTGATATAAAAAGATAATTTTGAATAGTTGAGATAAATATGGAAAAAATAATAGGTTAAACTTTAATAAGACCATGAGTACTGAAAAGAAAGGTTTCGAGAACCGAGGAGAAGAAATAGTTATAACAGATATCTTCAACCTCTTTTCTTTATATCGAAAGTGCATAATCACCTTCCAATCATATACTTGAAACATCAGATGAATTTCATATTTTTGTTAAAAATATGACAGAATTCATGAAAGTCCTCATATTTGTTTCTTTAACTGCAAAGACCACTGAGCTAACAAGAGAACTAAGGTTCACACAGTAACAAAATGTAATGAAGTACATGCATAAGTTACCCAAGGGATTGACTTTTATTCTACTACCAAAAATAATAATGATAAGACTCGGTACTATCATCAATAAACATCTCCTTCTTTCTATAGTTATATACCTTTCTATCTTAATTTTTATGTTCAATTTGGTCTTTGACTTTTTTAAAACAGAAAGCAAAAGGTAGAGAATATAATCCGAGAATGGTGCCATAAGTTACACCTTTTAAAGGAATTAGGAACATTGAGATTATATTCCTAACTTGGCTATGCCAAATTAAGTTTATGCTCCTACATCTTAGTCTTCGTTTTGATTTTTATAGCATCATCAATATTACAGTGATTATTGCATGCCCAATTCATCAAAGTCCAAACAAAACCATGTCTTTGTAGGACTCTAACAAACCCTCATGGATGCCATCAGAATGGAACTTGCTTACATGGCAATACCAGTAGTCATGTTATTCATTATAGGTTCTTAAGAATCTAATTGGCTTACCTAAACTAAGCCTTACCTCACAATTTCACTCGTGTTAACCTATATCTACGTGTCTCGTTCACTCAATAAGGTTTCTATAATTAGCTTGTCACAAAAAAAGAACTAACACAAGTAAATAAATTGAAAAGCAAACAACATATAAAGGAAAATCTTCAAACCTTTATTAATCTCGTAAATAGAGGATTTACGCAATACAAATATGTATGTTATGCACAAAAATTGCATCCTACACAACCAAGGCCTTTCAAGCCTATTTATAAACAAATATGAGAGGTTATAAAGCATACAACTACCATCTTTGCTTTTTAGAAAGTAGCGGAGCACTTTTTTCCTATATTCCTAAGAACTTAGCGATTGGTTTTGACCCATGATCTTATGATCTTAATGTCTTGAGGAGCAATATCAGTTACACCCGTATGTTCTCCAATCATGCCCTTATTATTTGGACACTTGTTTCCTCTCGTGTAGGAATGATTATAATATCTATAACAACCCACTACACTACCATAACTATAACTTATAATTTATTTGTCTAAATGACAACCCTCTATAAACATTCTAGCTATGTTTTGCCACTGTGAAAAGTCCATCATCCAAGTCTAAGTTGATGTTAAGTCGAGAATCCATGACTCGTACAAAACCAATACATGTTCTGCCGAATTCATTATTTCTTAATGCGGGTTGCAGCTGTCATCGCTGCTAAATCTTAAGCAGAATACATCCCTTGGTGTACCCTCACATTTAGACCTCAAGCAAACCACCCCCACTAGAAGAGTCTAATGCCCTATTCAGAATAATAGTAAGGTATTCTTGTACATGATCTTTGAATTGCACAATTCCATGTCTTTTCCCATGAAACCTTTGAGTTTTTCTTCTATTTCAGTAAAAAAAAATAGTTCAATTATTCTTTTTATGCTGGCCAAGTCGACTCTTCAAATTATTTTGAATCATCAGATGAGCACGTCATGACTTTCTACTTAAAAGGTCTTTATTGTTTTCGTAGAAAAGCTTCAAGTAACTTACATGGAAATTAAGATAAAGTTTCAGCTATTCTGGTAAGATCAGCCTATATGCAATAACCTCACCCTTTTCTCAACTTCAAAATATCCATCATATCTTGACACCAACCCTCAATGTTGATTGGTCCTTACAATCTTTTTCCAAATATATGGGGTTAGTTTTAACAATACATTTTCACCAACTTTGAGCTCAAAAGGTCTTTGTTTTTTATCCGTGTACTTTTGCATACACTTGCTTGCTTTGCGTAAGCTGTCTTGAGCTTGCTAAAAAATATCCTACCTTTCTCTTTTCAAACATGTATACGATAAGGCTTTTACCACTTGTTTTAGACATTGCAACTTCAGCAGAAGTTTGGGGTCGTGTCCCCAACACTAGCTTTGGTTGCTGAAGATTTGTGAAGATTATAACAAAATTATGCACTGACCATCAGCTCCAATCAATTTCACTATTTGGTTGTCATATAATGCCATAAGTACTCTTCAAACAACACTTTGATTCTCTCTATCTACCCATTAGTTTAGGGATGATTGGTAGTAAATAACTTTAATTTCGTTCCTATCATGTTGAACAATGTTATCAAAAACTTGCTCATGAATCACACATTGCAATCACTCATAATGTCTAAAAGTAACTCAAAATACTTCACCACATTACAGTAGAACAATCCAACAACAAATTTAGTTATACATACTATTGAGGCAACAATAAAGATTACATACTTAATGAATTTATCAATAACAACCATCACATTGTTCATGACATCAACCTTCAGAAACACAACAATGAAGTCCATTGAAATTGACACTTAAGGCTTGTCTAAAATCGACAACAGCTGTAACAAGCTTGCCTTTCATTGCTGTAAGTTCTTATCTTGCTAGTACATTAAACAAGTCTTGACGTAAAGTTCTACGTCGTCATCTATCTTTGGCTAATAATAAATCTAGAACAAAAAAAACAAGCATCGTCTCTCTACTTGGATGTCTAGCCTACTACAAATCAAGAGTCTTTGTCATAAAAAACTTCTGCAACTCCTTCTTTGGCATAAGGACTTGACCCTCTTTTGTATATAGTAGGTTATGTTTTAACCAATAACCTTAAATTGTCCCCTCTATTACAAAATCATCTAGTTTCTTTTATGCTGCATCTTTCCTAGCAATTTGGCAAAGTCGATCTAACATGTCCAACTCCACCTGAATAATAGTAAAAACAATAACAATTACCTCGCATCTTTTGACTGCATCTGTAACTTAATTATGTCTTTCTAGTTTATGTTACCATACAAAGACATACTCAACTAAGAACTTTTACCACTGAGTTTGCTGCTACAACAAATTCTTTTACATCTTGAACTTAGTCCTAACAGATATACTCTATATTCTTTTGCATTTAACACTATTACTGTCATTTTCTTCTCATAGGTCGAGTATTTCTTTTTAACATCTTTCAACTTCCCACTCTTAAAAGAAATCAAATGTTTCTCCTGTATCAACATTCTTTTTAACACTTTTTTGTAAGTGTTTATAAGTGTGAGATTTTGTTGTGTAGTAAATTGAGCAAAAGCCATGATGGATATGACATTTGGAACTTAATATGTCAGTAAGATTAATTCTTTTTTGTGTTTTTTCTTTTAATTTTCATAATTAATTTTTACATTTGTGACTGTTGGGATAAAACTGAATAACAGTTATTTAGTTTTATTCAAAATATAATTATTTAATTAATAGTCATATAGTTTCATCAATAATCATAATATTTCATTATAATATTTAAAGTCTATATACACCTGTTACTATATAGAGAAAAAAGACATACAAAAAATGTATTTTCTTTTCCTTTTCTTTTCTTCTTATTCTTTCAAAGGTTTAAAAAGCTTAGTTATATCATGTAGGTTTTGTCTTTGTGTGAGACAAATAAATATGTTAAAGATAATATTTTCATGCCTCTAAGTCAACTTTTTATTTGTTTCTATACTCAAATAGTTTAAAAATAATTTTAAGGTGTTTAATTGATGGAGACAAATCTGAATTCAAGTGTCAAGGTTGCTAAGAATGTCAAAATTCAACCGAATTGTTTTGATGGTACGAATTACACAAAGTGGATAAATAAGATGGTGTTTCTTTTTATTTCATTAAAGATCGATTTACTATATTTTTTATCCAAATCTGTCTGCACCACCTGAACCACAAGAAGATGAATCTGTTGTTGTTAAGATTGAAACATGAGGAAGATGAAGTGCTTTGTTGAGGGCATATTCTGAATACTCCGACTAGTCGACTTTATGACATCTTCTCCAAATCAAAGTTGACAAAACAAATTTGGTCATCCTTAGAGACACATTATAAGCAGGAAAAACCAGGTTCTGATTGTTTTCTTGCTTTAATTTATTTTTTAGTATAAGATTACTAACAACAAGCCAATCATGGATCAAGTCCATGAAACTGAAATCTTGATATCAAGACTCAGTGATTTAGATATCAAAGTTCCCGATTCACTTTAAGTATGGGCTATTTTATTAAAACTTCCTCCATCCTGGAATGAATATAGAAAAAAGATTTTCCATTCGATAGACAAATATACCTTTGAATAGCTTCAAACACACTTGCAAATTGAGGTTTAGTCTCGTATGTGTGAACTATAAGCAATAAATTCTAAAGTAAATTTGATTACTGAAACTAGTTTGAAAATAACTAAAAACAATCTAAAAGTGAAAAAGAAAGGAAAAAAAAATCTAAGAAGAAACAAAATACTCACTAGAAGAATATGATTTGATTTTATTATAGAAATAAAAGGCACTATGTAAAATAGTGTATATTCAAGAACTTCAACAAGAGAGATGGTGCTAACAAAGTGAATATGGTTGAAAATGATGAAGTCAAGAAGTTGGTTGCCATCCTTTCAAACTTTTAAATTGAAATGATTATTGAATTATATGACAACTATTGTTGTGAAAACTTTAGATTGGTGGTTGGATTCTGGGGCAACAGTTCATGTCTGTAACAATAAAGTATAACTCAAGACTTATGAGGAATTGAAGAAACCCGTAAAGGTATTAATGAGCAACCATATTCTGCCAAAGTTTTGGAAAAAGGAACTATTGAGTTGTACTTTACTTTTGGATAAAAAATATCTTTAGTCAATGTGTTTCATGTTCCTGAAATTAGGAAAAATCTTGTATCTACTAATATTTCAAGCAAAAAAGGGTTCAAAAATATTTTAAAGTCTAATAAGGTTATTGTAACTAAGAGTGGAGTGTTTTTGGGAAAGGGTTATTCATGTGATGACATGTTTAAGTTCAATATTTAATGAATCAATAGTGTTTCTACTTATATGGTTGAATCTACCTTTTCTTTTTGGCATGCTAGATTATTCATGTATGATTATATTTCATATCAGCATGATGATAATGATAAATGTGAAGTATGTATTCAAGCTAAGATGACTAAAAAGCTTTTTCCTAAAATTGAAAGAAATTCTCAATTACTAGAGGTAGTGCAATCTAATATATGTGAAATAAATGGTATGTTAACAAAGCACGGGAAAAGATATTTCATAAGTTTTATTGATGATTATTCTTGTTTTACCTATGTTTACTTGTTAAGAACTAAAGATGAAACCTTTGAGAAATTCAAAGAATTCAAGAAAATAGTAGAAAATCAAAAGGAAATGAGAATTAAAGTTCTTAGAATAGATAAAGGTGATGAATACTTTTCTAGGGAGTTTTCTATATTTTGTGAGGAAAATAGAATAATTCATCAAATGAGCACCATGTATACCACAATATAATAGATTTGTTGAAAGAAAAAATATGACCTTAGTTGATATGATCAATGTCATGCTTTTGGATGCTAAGTTACCAAATAATTTGTGGGGTGAAGCTTTACTTACTGCATGTCACATTCATAATAGAGTACTATCTAGAAATTAAATGTTTCTCCTAATAAAATATGAAACGATAGAAAACCAAATCTGAATTATTTTAAAGTGTGAAGGTGTATAGCTTTTTATGAAATTTATGATCCTTAAAGAACAAAATTAGGACGTGTTTTTGCTAGTCATGCACAAAATTCAAATGCTTATAAGCTTTTGGATTTAGAAAATAATATGATAGTTGGATCTATACATGTTGAATTTATCAAAAATAAATTCATAAATATTCAAATATGCAAGAACCAAATCTAATAGTGATGACTCCTAGCTCAACTCTAAGTGAAAAATATAAAAAAACCAAAAGTAATAGGTTCAAGTGAATAAAAAAAAAGTCAAAAGGTTAGAAACGAAAAGCGTTTAGATAAATATTTCATTTCTATTCATTCAATTTTATTTTTAGTGGAAGATAATAGAAACATGGTATTGAAAATGACACTTATAATCTTAAATGTGAAAGATAATCTAAAGACATTCTATGAAGTTATGTCTTTTAGGGATGTTGCTTTTAGGAAAGAAGCGGTAAATGATGAAATGAATTCAATATTGTCTGACAATAGTATGGTCTTAATAGATTTATCTCCAGATTCTAAGCCAATAGGATGTAAATGGGTGTTTTAAAAAAATACAATATTGATAGTTCTATACAAACTTTCAAAGCAATATTAGTTATTAAAGGCTTTACTCAAAAGAAGGGTGTTGATTATTTTGACACTTATTTTCCAGTGGTAAGAATTACATCTATTAGAGTTTTATTTGCTTTAACATCAATTTATAAATTGTATGTTTATCCAATGGACGTTAAAAATGACTTTTTTAAATGGAGATTTAAAGGATAAAGTGTGTATGAAGCAAACTGAGGGTTTTATACTTCCTAGAAATGAGAAAATAATCTGTAAATAAGTAAAGTCCAAGCTATGAAACAATGGCATGAGAAGTTTGATAAATCAATTTTATGAAATGATTTTCATCATAATAGTGTCGATAAGTGTATTTATTCCCAATTTACAAAGGACTTTGGTGTGATTATTTATCTCTACGTAAATGACATGTTAATGTTTAACATTAATATGATTAGAATAGTTGAAACCAAAAGATATTTCAATTCTATTTTTAAAATGAAAGATTTTAGTGAAGTGGATACAATTTTAGGTATCAAAGTTAAGAAACATAATAATAGCTATGCACTTAATCAATCATATTCTATTGAGAAAATGTTAATACCCCATTTGACTTTAGTGTGAAGTTAAATGATAATTGTGATAAAACAACAGTGCAATTAAAATATGTCAATGTTATTGAAAGTTTTATGTATGTTATACATTGTATAAGAACATATATGGCTTTTTCTATATGTAAGTTATCAAGATATACAAACAAGTCAAATACAGATCGTTAAAAAGCTATTGTAAGAGTCTTTGGTTATCTCAATAGAACAACTGATTTGGACTTGTTTTAATCTGATTTTCCAGCAGTGTTGGAAGGATTTTGTGATACAAGTTGGATAACTAGTTCGAGTGATAATAAATCCACATCAGGATGGATTTTTTTCACTTGGAGGAGGTGCAATATCTTGGGTATATAAGAAACAAACTTGCGTATCTTTTTTCTACTATAGAATCAAAATTTATTGTTATGGTTGTTGCAACTAAAGAAGTAGAATGGATAAGAAATCTATTGTTAGATATTAAGTTATGACTATAATCTATGTCAATTATTTCCTTATACTGTGATAATGAAGCAACTATGTCTTGAGCTTACAATAATATTTACAATGGTAAATCAAGATATATAAGCATTCAACATTGATATTTCAAGAGTTGATTACAAATGAGGTAATCATCATTGTCTATGTGAATTACATGAATAATTTAGCAGATCCGCTCACAAAAGAATTAACTAGAGACATGGTAAGGAAAACAATTGGTGGAATGGGTTGAAACCTATTATTAAAGATACCGGTAATGGAAACCTAACTTTGGATTAATAAGAAGTTTATCTATAAGTTTATTTGGTAATAACAAGTTACTATTTAGTATCTGTTAGACACTGATAATTAATTTTGGACCTTATTCTGATAGTATTCAGTGTGTTCTATTACACAAAGGAGGATGAACGTTGGCTCTTAATGAAATTTAAAGTTCATGTTTAATATAATAAAGACATGTATAATTTCACCTATATAAATATAGAAGTGATGCTGCTTTTGACAAGAGTTATGATTTTCTTTTGTAAATATTCAGGAAAATAAGATTTTAGCACATGGCTATAATAAGTGCTAAACAATTGTAAATCTCTTTAAGAGTTCGGATAGTATTATGTGTGTAGTATCTTTGATTCTATAATAAAAATTTTAGTTTAATCTGTAGACACCAATAACTTTAATAGGATTCAAGTTCTAACACTAATTGGAGGTTTAAATTTCAAAATATCTTATAGTAAGTGTAATTCTATTAAGTGAAAAGATATTCATTACAAACTAGTGGAGGATTGTTGGTGTAGTTTGTAAGTGAATAAAGAAGGAAAATGTTTTTATCCCACATTTGAATTAAACACTCCCTCCTAAGTGTTTATAAGTGTGGGTTTTTATTATGTGGTAAATTGAGTAAAAGCCATGATGAATATGACTCTTCTAATGGACTTCCTAATGCTATTATATGGATATTTATAATGTAAAAAAGATGGCACTTGGAACTTAATATGTCAATGAGATTAATTTTTTTTTAGTTTTTTTCTTTTAATTTTTGTTATTAATTTTAACATTTGTGATTGTTGGGATAAAATTGAATAGCATCTATTCAATTTAATTCAAAAGATTATTATTGATGGATCAATATTTTTTGTTTTTACCTAGATCCTTTTTTATTAAAGAATTGCCAAAGATAAGGTAATAACCTAGCACCCTCAAGCTCAACTAAGCGTTAAGCCCACACATGTATGGGTCTAGCAAGCTGCTACACCTACTATCTCCAGGCCCAACCAATCATTAAGCTCATACTCTTTCTTAACTCTGAAGAATCTTAGGTTTCATGATTAGACCGTTAGTCAGAGATATTTTACTTTGATAAGTTATATATATTTTACTTTGTGACGAGTTAGAGATATTTATCCTGATGAGTCAGAAATATTTTGCTTACACTATAACTCATTCTCTTTGAAAAAAAGATAGGTCTCATAGGCTATAAAAGGGATGAGGATATCTATAAAAAAAACTTTCTTTTTTCCCTGAATCTTCATTCTCCACGATATATTTATTTTTAGAGTTTTTCTCTAAAATATGATTGTTTTTTCTGTAGAAAAAAATACATACTTAAGCATTGGAGAGTCTTCAAATTCACCAAAAAAGATATTTTATAGATATCAGGCATTAATCATCTTAGTTAGGGAAAATAAATCATATTGTCAAAACTAAAAGATTAATTAATTATCCAAGAGCTATATCTTTTCTTTCAAACAACTTGGATTTATTGAGATATAGTCAATTATCAATACTATGGAAGTGAAAATATTAGCAATAACATCACCAAAAAGATTTTTAAAAAAAATAGTATGATGCTATGTTTTTAAAACATACAGATTATATGTCCCATGCTTGACATAAAAGAAAGGTAAAATAGTTTTAACAATAGCCCGAAGAGATTTGGATATCTAGACCGGGTTCTATGAAAAGAAAACACTGTATATTTTAGTAGACCTA
>Ga0325410_1005749_pt1 | contig 13667 bp, 3 predicted proteins | sample PopdelMetagenome_16_FD_206182 | JGI IMG/M metagenome (GOLD analysis project Ga0325410, IMG submission 206182) | Populus deltoides microbial communities from Bellville, Georgia, United States - Xylem-PdIQD-R3 | ecosystem: Host-associated > Plants > Phyllosphere > Stem > Wood/Secondary xylem... | reverse complement strand
CACCCAAAAAACTTAATACTTACTTGCAAAGGCATTGAAGTCTTTTCATATGGTCCATTTATCATTTTTAAATTGACTAGGAACAAATAAGTATTTTCTCTTGCATGGTTAAATGACCACGATACATATGGAAGTAAAACATTTAAACCTGGCATTAAAGGATATTTTAGTACTTTTACAATGATTTTTTCGTCATTACAATTTAAGCTGATGGAAAATTTGATATTTGACCAAATATAAAAAGATAATAAGCAATTAAAATACACAATAAAAAGATGAAAATATTCTAAAAATAATATTAAAAAAAGCCTAAGGTCAAAGGGTATTTTTGGTTTTTTCATAATCATTTTTTTTTTGTAATTAGAAAGTCAGCTTAGAAACACTACTTTGGTATTTAGCTAATTAAAAAAAAACTAGAAAGGATGTGAGCATGTGACACACTTGCATGGGGGGTGTGGGAGGCGCATGCCTTGTCTCCTGGCATCCAAAAATATCTTTTCATCGTGTTGTTGGAAGCATCATTGTGCCATTTTCCTGTTGTGTAGTGCGTGTCTCTTGTGGTGGTCCAGTTTGTCATCAGTTGATTTTTTTTTTCTTTTTTTCCGTTGAAAAATATTGTTTGACGTTGTTGATATTTCAACTTTAATTCTTTTTTTTTTTGGTCTTGGTCTTTATGTAGAATTTTTTTTTGTTTGCAACTTCATCTTTTAATCTCAAATAACCAAATATTATATTCTCCAATTTAATCTTTATTTTTTGGATTTTTAATTTTTTACCTTGGCTCTTTTGTAAAAGTTTTATTGGTTTGCTATTTCATCTTTAAATTTAAATTGATAATATTATATTTTTCAATTTGGTTGTCATTGTTTTGATTTCAAATTTTTCTTTTTAATTTCACCCTTCAATCAAAATATTGTTTTATTTTTTATGTTAATTTTGACCCTTATTCTTTTCAATTTCACCCTTCAATCAAATATAAAATTTATTTTGTATTTTAATTTTGATCCTAATTCTTTTAATTGCTATTTTTTTAATCCTTTTGCATAATTGAAATTTTTTTTCAATTTTATTCTTAAATATTTGATTGATTGAGAATTAGATTTCATGATTTTTCTAGATTGGATATTTAAAGTCTAATGACTAAAGTCACATGTTTTTTTGTAGAAGTTTTTTTATTATTTTTTATTTTTTTATAGAGTTATTTTAATTTTATAATTTAAATCATAGTTTTAGCTTGATAATTCGGATTAACTTGACTATTATAGATTAATTTATTATTTTACTCTATTTTGGCATCTGAAAACGTTAACCGAGGCTACTACAGACTAATCCTTAAATGATTTAAATTCAGAAAAGGTTTGGCTATACCTCTTTGTTATTAGTGTTTTGTGGCTTGAGGCATTGAGGCTCTCCCAAGAATGTAATTCATTGTAAGAGACAAGTAGAAACATTGTATGCCAAGTTGCTAATTAAACAAGTAAAAACACTCTAAACAATCTTATCTTTTCCATTACTGACAACAGAGCGGCCATTGGCTAACGGTTTTGCAGTCAGTGAAATTGTCGGATTAACATGAAAACTTGCTTTACCACCTCTGCAACTAGGAACAAGCAGCATTGAAATACTAGGGAAAAGACTTCAATAGTCAAGTTTGGTGACGAGACATTTGCTTTTGACAAATAAGCTTTGCAATAGCAACAAAATTTCCAATTCGATCGCTAGACACACAGTGTCATAATGGTAGAGAAAGAGTTCTAATGATTGACGCGAATATCATTCACTATCAGATTTAATAGTTTTATCTACAGTAAATTCTGTCGGTATTACAGCGTTAATCTTTCACCACTTTATATTAAGCTAACTCAAAAGGGCAATGATTTCAGTTTGATTACGGGAGAGGGGTGAAAGGTCTCTTAGTTTATTGGCAGAAGACAACAGGCATCATGCAGCGCTAACTAAAATTCTTTCCTCTAATTTGATGAATAGGAAAGGAAAACTTAACTTCATCAAAATGTGATTGGCGTAGCAGCACACAGAGCAATCATTATGCATGCATGGTATGTAAGTTGGTTTGGTGCAGCACAAAGGCACATGAATGATTGAAACAAGGAATAAATGATTTACAAAGACAAATCACCTTTCCAGGTTTTCCATCTAATTACAAAGACATGACAAAAAAGAGCTAATGGTTTGCACGTAAGTAAATCATACTAAATCTTCATACAATCTAATATTAACACTATTTTCATATCTCTTATCTGATAAAAATCCCGCTGTAGCGTTGATCACCTTCTCTTCCCCCCCCCCCCACTCTCGCTTTGGCTCCCAAATGTTGGGAGCGTTATGCTTTAAAGAGTGGTTGTTCCTGCTTCAGAATTATTGTTTCATTGCAAAACGACGTCGCACTTGTTCATAAATTTTCACTGCTAGAACGGCGACGTATTTTTTGGGGCCTCGCAAATCGGGCTTGGTCCATAGGACCGCTTCAGCTACTTGACCAAGTGGCCTTTACGTTGGTCGCCCTCGCATCAGCCACTTGCTTAATTTTTGGCAGAAACTTCATTGGAATGGACAAATTGACCAATTCGCATAACATAGCCTTCTGCCATTATCTACAAGAAAAGAATGACCTTTCCAAGCTTTGGCATACCTGCCTTTAAGAACTCAATTCAGATTGGATCACAAAATGGGTTTGTTTCTATTGGTCCAAATCCAGTGCAAATTGGCAAATCTTGAACATGGCAACAAAATTTTGTGATTTTCTTTTCAGCTTCATGTGAATAATAGACACCGGATTAAAGATATTCCTTGCGTAAGGAATGACTCAAGTGCCGGGAGCTGAATGTTCTTGTTTGTCCATTGACCTTGACAATTATGAGCCTTGATGTTGACTTTCTTGACCTTATTGAACCATCCACACTTCGCCTGATAGCTACACCGGCTAAAACCAATCCACAAGGAAGTTTACTGGCCATTATAGATATTTTCTTCGGAATATTGCCAAAAGCCTAGAGTAAAATCTTCCATTCCAGGCATTTTTTGGTCCCTTGGTATTATTATTTGCCAAAGTACTTTTATTTTTTTTTGGATTAATCCCACCATCCTTTTCCAGATTCTGCAAGATTGCTATCATCCTGGAAAGTGGAAACATGATACAGTACCTTGCCAATTGATAATTTTTCCCGGAAGGGTCGCTCATATCCATCCACCAAGCTTCAATATACAGCAATACACCATTTGATCCATAGACCTTGACACAATCAAAGGACTGGTATTTGCCCATCAAGTTGTGGTTGGTATGCGTAATATTCAAGTTGATTCCGGTCATAAGATTCTCCACTACTGATAAGGACACCAATGGTGATTAATGAAGGGACGGAAAATTATCTATTTATCCCTTTTAATCAAAACTAAAGTTTGAGGTGAAATTGGAAAAAAAAACTGAATTCCTCAATCTTTCTTTGTCCAATCGTGTAGCATTTAGGCGCTTCATTCTTACCTAAAATCTTACCCGAAAAGAACCTTTGAAAACTCTGCATAACAGAAGAATCCCTTGCATTCTTTAGCCTCCCAAACTGTAAAACAGTATGCTGTCTATGGCTGCAAAATTCACCGAAAATCAGACAATTTTTCTAAGCAATAGCAAGATTTAACTTCAATAGCAGGAACCAGAACTTCAGATCTGTAGACGTAAGTGAACCCATCATGCCACCCAAGTCAAGCACGTTATCTGTTCGACTTTATGGAGCTTTCATGCCACCCAAGTGAGTACCGTAACTTCTATGCACTGTGCCATTCCTATCCGAAGGAGAGAAGCCAAAATCTAACCTTAGTAAACTATGAATAATTATTTTCCGTACAACAAAAAGCACTGAAAAGTGAAAACATAGAACATCTAAATTCAAGTCTCCATTATTTTATAACTTTAACATACTAGGGTTTCGGTGGCAATTGGCTGCTGGCACCCATTAATTTTCACTAGGTTTCATGTTAGAATCTCTTCCTTAAACATGTTGTAAATAAAAGTCACTAATCATCAATTAAAGAAAATTGTTTGGATGATCACACAATTATAAGGATTGTAATCCTTAATCATAAGTTCTTTCAATATTCTTAATTTGATTAGATTAGATTATATAGTAGTATTAATAACGAATCAACTAAAATGGCAAGCATCATTCTACTATCAACATCTCTATTATTACTATTATCTTCATCATCAACTCATCTCTACCAATTTACACCTGCAAATCCATCACTAAAAAAAAGAAAAGAGAGAGAGAGAAAGACAAATGTAAAGCTTTAAAAAGTACATCTGACAAAGAAAAAAGAAGAAGAAGTAAACTACTACCTAAATAAAAATTCCATACATAATCATCATCTAAACAGCATTATCGTCATCATCGCCATCACTAGGGGGGAAAACCCCACTTCCTCAATAGTGGTTACGTTTCCACGTCGGCTTCCCTCCAGACCCAGCTTTAATACGGGTTTGGACACTCTCAAACTCCGAGAATCGGCAAGGAATGGTAATCCCACCTTGTTGATTAAACCCATATTCCTCTTCGGCTTCTCTTAATAACTCACCAAACAAAGGATGATTAAAATAAATCACAGGCACCAAAACTCTATGAAAGTCGCCGTCTTTTTGACCAACGTAAACAGCCAAATGCCCTTTTGGTACAGTAACCGGTCTATCGCAAACCAGTTCATGACCCATGGGTATGTAACCCGACCCTGGTTTTGAACCGCAAAGTGATTTAGCTCCTTTTGTTAAACGACGACCCCAGTTGATGATTTTCGATATGGACTTTGGCTTGGACCTGCATGTTGATTCTGATTGGCGTAAAAGGTTGTAACCCGGTGGGTGGATCCGGGTCCGACGGAAGATCCATGTGGAGATCCGGACTAACCGTTTGCCAATCTTGAAACCTCTTATCTTTCTCATAATTTGTTATATTAACAGTACGAGAGAACAAAAAAGAGGGGTGCTTTTTGAGGTTGTAAGAGGTAGAGGGGAGCTTATTTAGAGTGCGATGAGGTTCAAGAAAAGGGCCATGGGTCTGCTACGGACATGGTTAAACGAGATTGAGTAAGACATACTTCAGAAAGAGAAGTTGGTATGTTGGACATCTCAGTTTATGCTGCAAAATGAGATTTTCATTCCAGAAAGTATCAAGATGTGTCTATCTAAACGTTTCTTCCCGGCCCCAAGTATGAGTTCTTGCTTTACGATGCCAAGCTTGGTGACGGTGGTGGTAGACGTCTGTGGTGATAATTGTGGTGATGCTAGTTATTCTTGTGTGGTGGTGGTGGAGATGAGGGAGGAATAGAGCTTTGGGGGAAATAAAGAGAAGAGGTATATATAAAGGGATGCTAAAGAAGAATCTACCACTAGCAGAGACACGGGGGGAAAGCAATTGCCTTGGGAATTTTTATTTTTGGGTAACTACAAATCCGTCCCCACTCTTATAAAATATAACGTATCGGCCACCGACCTTAAATATTTTTGTTAGCTTTCCCCTGATCTTGCTTTGGTTTAACAAGATCATCCTCCTTGTTAGTTCTATAAGGACGTGTTAAAAGAGACACGTAAGATTATAAACACATATTTTGATTATTTATATAGGAAATTATCGAGCAGTTTCACCAGATCAAGTGATAAGAAATATTTTTATATTCATATTTTTAAAAAATAAACTTTATTATAGTTTATTTAAGGTTTTTAGTTGAATTCAAAGAACATATAAAAAAAATCAAAACCTCATACTTCATAACCAATATAATAATTATATGACAAACAAAATCTTAAAATAAAAATATATGGAGTAATGAATTTTAAAAATAAAAGCTTATTTTATTAAATGTCTATTTTTTCAGTCAAGTTTTAGCCCTTTACCGAGCACACACTGCAAGTTCTGTACCGGTTTCCATTTGGGAAAAAAATTAACAAGACGGACGAATTTTAAATCAAGAAATGAAGGTGAAAATTAGCAAAGTCTTAAAATTGAGGACTAATTTGTTACTAAATTATACAGTAGGGACTGATTCATTGTTATAGCTTTTTCCTTCAGTTAAGTTAATTGTATGGGAATTTTAACGAGTCAAAAGGGAAGGAAAGAAGAAAGAGAAATGGCGAGAGTTGATATTGTCGGCCACGCGATTCTGATTTCCTGGAGATATGAAAAAATGTGTTGAAATTTAGAGAGAAGAAGTCAAAGGTCAGATAAATGAACGGTCGGATGAGTATGATTGCGGCGAGATTTACCCGAAAGTCGTTAGAAACTTAAGGAAGAAAATTGTTGATTTGTTCTAGCAAAGTCATTTTAAGCCGTTAGATTGATCTACGATACCAGATTTTGACTGGGGTTTTTGTTGCTTCCTGGAAATTGTTTGATTCTGCCACGTACACTGTTGGGAATACAAAAATTAAGAGAAGTGGGTGAGAGAAAAGTTATTGTACGGGTGGTTATGGTACTACGCGGCACTTGATTTTATAATGCTACTCAAGTTCACGTTCAACACGTAGCAAACCCCTATATGAATTAAATTAGATTATGCATGTTCCGTATTGCTATGGATGTTATTTTTAAAAATTATTTTTTGGTTGTAAATATATTAAAATATTTTTTATATTAATATATTAAAATTATTAAAAATACTAAAAAGCATCAACTTAATTTTTTAAAGGAAAATATACTTTCAAAAGACACCCAAAGGCATATTATATAGGCACAAATTATTAGATTGAAAACATAGATTTCTTGCCAATAATATAAAAAATATATGAATTTGATTTATTTAGTTGAAAAAAATTAATAAATATATATAATAATTATTCTATGAATGCATTATTGAAAATATATATCACCAAGTCATGGAGACATAGATAAGCCCGTTATTAGTCTCTTTAAATCCTTTTCAACCTTTGTATTGGGGTAATTTCATCTCGAGTTGTCTAGCATGACAGTCAAATAATATTAACAATCAATTAACTTATTTATTTTTCTCGTTTGGGTTCTCTACTTTTCTTTTTATATGAGAAAAATTATCGAGTCCAAAAATAAATGAAGAATATGGAAATTAAGAGGTTAGGGTAACGTTCCTATTTCGAGGGAGAGCCATAATTATATATATACCGTATGTAATGTTCTAACATTTTTTCCCCCTCTCTCTCAGCAGCAATAATGAGAACTCATTTCTTGGATTAAACCTAATTACACCGTTCAGTCTCATTCATACCCACCATCTATCTCCCTTTCTTAAAATGTAATATTTATTGGTTGGGAATGTCAGAACAAAAGCTAATGTAAGGAATATTTAAAATATATTAGTGATTGTTTTTTAAAGTGTTTTTTACTTAGAAATACATTAAAAAATATTTTTTATTTTTAAAAAGTAAAATTTTATATTAATATGTTAAAATGATAAAAAACATAAAAACTTGAAAATATATTAAAAAAATACTGCTCGGAACATAATTCTAAACTGCAATAGAAAATAAAATTGTGCTTTCAACATGGAAAATTAAGAAGCGAAATCATGAAAGGAATCCATTACTTATATATATATTAATTATTTCATTTGTATACGAATTTAATGTGTCAATCAAGTCATCATCATCTAAGGATGTCACATGGTTGGTGTACAAAGAAAATTAGAAAACATGAATGGTGTGTAGGTTGAAAATGGGCAAATGGTAGCCCGAGGATATTTCCAACCCACAACCTAGTTTTAAGACAACAATATTGTTGAGCTACATGTAGAGGTAAGGCCGTAAGGCACGCAAAAAAAATGTTTTCTTTATGATTTGTCTTATGTGTTTTGTGAAGCAATTGTAAACACCAAAGTTAAATCTTTTATTATCATATTTTAAACATGTTATTCATATTTACATGAATTTATATATATATATATATATAAAAAACCTGATCCAACATTTTTTGAATAAAAATCAAATAAATCACAAAATATTTATTTTGTATTGATAGTAATTGCAACAAAGCAAGTAAATCTTATTGGAGGGCCAAAAAAGGGAAAATACCGTTCATTCCCAACTCAAAACTTCAGCACACAGAGGAAAAAAAAATAAAGTAAAGTCTCCTTCGTTAATTTGAATCTTTCCTTAGGTGCATCACGCTCACACTCTAAGATTTGCCCATTTGAGAGGAAAAAAAATAAAAAAAAGAGCCTGTAGGGCAGTGGCGATAGGTTTGAAGCAAGAAAGGTCCAAAACTCCGTAGACCGTACACTGTATTGTACTTTTACCTTACACAGCAAAAAATGCTGTTGGTGATGTGGGCCATTAGCCATGGAATCTAGTGCCATGAAAATTCCAAAATGGTGGGCTCATCTGGCTGCGTTTCTGTTTAAGATTGTTTTTGAAGCTATTTTTTAAAGTAATATTTTATTGAAATAATACTAAGATAATATTTTTTATTTTTGTAATATTAGTATATTAAAATAATTTAGAACATAAAAAAATAATAAAAAATCAAGATTTTTTAAAAACACAATTCAAACGTACAAACAACCACGGCTTAAATCTGGACACACATGGCGTAGGTTGGTTTTGAAAAATGGTGGGGACTTGGCTGTCAGATAATTAGACCCGAAACTCCCAGGAGGCCATTTGACTGTCTCTTTCCATCTCCAACCAGTCTTGTTTTTTTCCAAATAATCTATGATACAAGACAAAACAGGAAAGTTCAGTTGAAAATCTAAACTGTTTTATCTCTCAAAAAGCTGGCGACGTTTTTCAAGGGCAGTCATCTTTCCAGATTTCGTTTCCCACATGAAATCTAATGAGGATGTCTATCCATAAACTGTTCCAAGTCCTTTCTTTTCCTATTTCTTCAGTACTCTCTTTCCCTGAGCTGGTTTTTTTTTTCAATTACTTTACTGGTGCGATTACTCTTATTTTTTAAAATATTTTTTATTATAAAAAATATTAAAACAAATATATTTTTTTATTTTTTAAAAATTATTTTGATATCAACGGATTAAGATGATTGAAAAATATTAAAAAATATTAATTTTAAATAAATAAATAAATTTAAATTTTTTCAAAAACACTTTTAAAACATAAAAACAAAAATTAATCGCTAGCTTGGATATTTAAATTTTAAAGTGTTTTTTATTTAAAAATATATATTTTAAAATTTATTTTTGATATATATATATATATTAAAATGATATGTAAAATGTTAAAAAAATTGAAACAAAGAAAAAAAAATTAATATTTTTAAATGCAAAAACAAATAAACTTTAATATTCTCTTTTAAAAAAAATTCTCTCTTAAATAAAATTGAGTTTATTATCATGGTTTGATCTTCATAATTGTAGGCTCTTTTATATAGACACCCAGGCTAAAAGTATGTTTGAAAATATAGTTGTGATTACTTTTTAAAGTAATTTTCACTTGAAAGTATATTAAAATAATATTTTATTTAATTTTTTAAATTAATTTTGATATTAGCGCATCAAAATAATATAAAAATATTAAAAAATATTAATTTGAAGAAAAAAATAAAAAAAATTAAATTTTTATAAAAGTACTTTAAAAAAATATATATATATATATATATATAAACTCCTTTTAAATTGAGTTTTAGACATGCCATCTACCTCCTCCACTCTCAGGAAAATCCGAACATGAGACCATGTTACAAGAAGTACGTACAATTATCATCATCTTTCTTTGACAAGCAAAGAAATTTTTGTTTTGTAAATAGTCCCGGTCGTTCTTAACAACCTTTGTTTTATCAAGGCTAATTATTACTTCCTTGGTTTATTGTTTCTTTTGCTCTAAATGATGCGTGTTCTTCTGCTGCCTCCATCCTCTCATCATCAACGTGGGCACTTGAGATTAAAGTTCCAGTCTCCTTCCTCTAAACGCTGCCTTGGAGCAGCCCTAGTTTGAAAAACTTGAAATAAATGTGAATAATGGGAGAGAGTATATATATATATATATATATATATATGTGTGTGTGTGTCCTAGTACTTTAAGCACAAATTAAATTGAGTACGGAAACATGATCCCGAACTTTGAATAAGTGAGTATCTCAACGGCGTGTGACATGGAAATTGACTAGTTAAGTTTGAACGATACTGATATTAGAGTAGAAAGTTCTCAACTTCTAATTTAGGCGTTGAAAATGTGAAGCCCCTGCAAGCATAGTATATATTAACTTCTAATTTGATTTAATTTCGATAATATTTATATACACGTGAGGACGATATAGTTAAATCAAATTAACAAGAAACACGTATATCCAATACGACCTCAATATGATGCACAAAGCATTTTGGAATATCCAAGCTTTCTAGCCGTCCTCTTCTCCTCTTGATGGTTTCTGAATTTTCCCCTCATATGTTACTTGTATACTAGAGGTGGGATATGTACATTCTTTTTAATGTTTTTCTTAACAATTCACGGACTTAATTTTATATAAAAGATCACAAAGTGGGTGGTTTACAATTTTTCTACTAGGATCTTCTTACATGTTGTTTGAATTTTAAATTAAAAAAATAAATATAATAAAAAATATTTAGATAATAAAAAATTATTTAGTATTTTTATTAAATTCATCCTAATGAGTCAATTTTAAAATCTTTTGATTTGATTTGATTTCTTACTTAACTCGAATTTAACATTAAATCGCGTGAGAATTGTTCTAACATGATTTAATTCACTTAACCTAACTACCTAAATGTATCTCATTTAACTAATAAAAAAAAGATGAAATTAATATTAAAAAATCTCTCAAAAAACAGGGAGGGGTAATTGAAAAAGAAAAAAAGAAAAATGAGCTTCAGTGAAGCTTCATATTAATTCTCAATGTTTTTAGTACAGAAGAAGTAATTCTTTTTTCCACCCAACATAGACAAGATCAAAATTGAACAATTCTACACTTGTAAAAAAATAATCTCCTAGATGTCTTCCATATTCACGAAGCTTGTGTTATTTGTCTCTACAAACGTCATCACTTGTATGTGCGTGTTTATGCTGGAACTGGCAATAAATAATGAAAAAAAATCACGAGCATATGATCAAGATGTAATTTCTCAAGGGTTTAAGAAGACAAAAAGTCTTTGGGATCACCAGCCAAATCTCCATCCGTACAACCATAGATATTCCGAGCCGACTCTCAAGGTACAAGAAATTAATGAACTTGGCTTTATGTTCCAAAATTGCCAAGAGGGCTCCCTCAAGAGCTGGGGTGTGAAAATGATCTCGAAAGTGAAGATAAACATTGCAGCGTCAGCCAATGTGATCCCATTTTCCTTGTCAACATGCTCGGAAAAGTAAACCTCAAACTTCAACGTCGGTTGCGGACATTGAAAGCCATGTCTCACCGGTGCCGTGGGGTATTAAAATAAATTCATTGACTATTCCATTAACGATAATAAATATTTGATTAATTAAATGCTAAAAATATTGCTTTAATAAATGTAACCTTCCCAGCCTTTTCGGCTTACATGGAGTATTTGATTTATTTGCACGAACACGTGCTCCGTACCCACCGTTGGAGGCCTACTGGTTTTCTTTCTTTCTTTTCTTTTTTTCGAAAAAAAATGCTTAGTTAATTGCATAACCTAGCGTTATTTAGTTATTTTCTTGGATCACCGGCCGCTGTCTGCAAATTTTATTAAGCTTCCAGTAGCTGAAGCATTATAAAATTTGAAGTTGTTGTGTGGCATGGAGCACGAGAGGAAGCACCGAAAACCCTTCATTTAGAGGTAAAAGTCATTAATTATTTTTTATGAAAGCAATAATCAGAAGTAAATGGCCAATAATTAACTCCAACGTTATATAAAATACGAGAATATTTTAACTATTCCAATAATTTTCTTAATAGAATACGTGTGTCATTGTTGAATTGCTAAGAAGCATTGTTTAAAAAAATTGGAGGAGGATCATTATATATATTTATTTACACAATCCAAATTATTTTTATCCCATTTGCTTCAAGATTTTATTTTATTTTAATCAAAACCGTGTAGTTGTTTGCTTCTTCCCCCCGTGAGAGATGGAAACATCATTACTCTATATATTGTTAAATGAAATCATATCTATTATTAATGATAACCCGTTAGCTAATTAACACATGGTTTATCATGTCCTTGCCTCTTGTTTTGATATTAAATTAAGGAGCATCCCATATTCAGCTGCCTAGCTAAAACGTACAATGAAGAACCTGTACTCTTTTCCCATGCATTAACCACAGTTTGGGTCTTGCTGTGGAAGTTCTTCAGCCACAGTTTGGATCGTTGGCTTGAGTTTCTGACCAAGTCAAGCACCCTAGCTAGAAGACGAAGACTTGCTAAAATTTACTACACTTCGTTTTATCGACTGTCAAGCTATATAGATATATATTTACTAGTTTTGATTCCTGCGCTTTGGATACAGATTTCAAGATATCATTAATATATTTGTGAGTATTCTCTAAAAGAACTTAAGTAAATTTATAACATATCAAGTTTACCTGGTTGAAACTCCATCTGACAAAAAAAAAAAAAAAAAAACCATAAAATGATGCTATCTGAACTCTATTTTTAAAACCAACGTTTTCTTGAACTAAAAAAAAATAAAATCCATGGAGAACTTTTTGATAATATCACTATACTTAACTTGAAATCTCCTGACTTAATTGTTTATTCAACTCAAGTTTAAATTAAAGTATGTGGGAGTTGTCACAATAAAACCTAGTTAATTTGACAGGTTTAAAAATAGCTCACACAACCGATCAAATTGTTAGGTGATTTTAAAAAACATTAAAATGATTTTTTTTGTATTATTTAATACTAAAAAGAAGACATATTGGATCACATCTAGTCAACTTGAGTCAACTACTAAATTCGAGACTTAAGGCATGGACATAACCAGAATATGCTAAGCCATTAGACTAGAATCTGATTCAACTCGAGTAACTAGCCAAACTCGTGACCCGTGTTATTAGATTAGAATAACCTTATAAAAGATAAACTGAAATAAATTATAAAGTTTAATTTTCAATTAAGATAATGTTGAAAGATGAAATTAAAAAAACGACTCGAGTCAACAGGGTTAACCCATCAAATCCACCACGCGGATCATGAGATTGAAATAATCTCATAAAAAGCAAATCAAACAAATTATAAAACCTAATTTCTAATAAACCAAACATTAAAAAATAAAACTAGAAAAAAAACTCAATTAAAAAAAAATAAAAAAAAATTGAGTTAATCTAGAGTCATGATACTGAAACAACCTCATAGAAATCATATAAAAAATTTATAAACCTTAATCCCCAGTAAACTAGTGTTAAAAAAAAAAAGAAATTGAAAACTAAAAAAAAATGAGGAAAAAATATATCAATGTTCCCATGTTTCCCTCCTGAATTAGTGCTTGGTATAATATCTCTATTTTAAGGGTCTATGTAGTCTTCTCTCGCATTAAATATTTGATATAATGTTGATAATGTTACTTAATCCTTATTGTTTTACTGTGGGCACGTGCTAGAAAGATTGTTGGCTTATGCTAAATTGTCACAAGTGCTGAGCAGGTTTTCCTGAATTCTGCCTAACATATTGGGTCAAGCTTTACTGCTTTCATTATGGTTTTCAATTGAATATGTTTTCCCCCTGGAAACAAGAAGGTTAGTGCATTGATTTGATGATTGATA
>Ga0325410_1005748_pt1 | contig 13667 bp, 10 predicted proteins | sample PopdelMetagenome_16_FD_206182 | JGI IMG/M metagenome (GOLD analysis project Ga0325410, IMG submission 206182) | Populus deltoides microbial communities from Bellville, Georgia, United States - Xylem-PdIQD-R3 | ecosystem: Host-associated > Plants > Phyllosphere > Stem > Wood/Secondary xylem... | reverse complement strand
AGGATAAATAACAAATCTTACACCCCAGAAAGTGACCGAGTAGGATTACATCTGGACTCATTTCCATATGAATAGGTTTTACCCAAATTATATAATTGCTTCCGCGACAGAGGTGTCTGAGAAAAAAAATTTTATTGCAATCTACGGTGGGTTGACGGTTGTTTTACACAAATTTTATTTTATTATTTTATTTTTTTTTCAATTTAATTATTTGATATTAAATTGATTAAAATTCAAAATTAATAACTTGTTTTTATTTGTTTTTTATATTGTTATTAATGTCTCACAAAGCAAGACATCAAGTTGATGCTTGGGTTTGTTTTTTTTTTTTTTTTTAAGATTGGATTTGATTGCTTGCAAGGAATTAAAAGCAAGGGAAGAAATTGAGGAATTAAAAAAATTTTCTTTTATTTTTTTTAAATATCAATTTTAGCTTTTTTTATTTATTTGCTGATTTGTTTTCATTTGGTTCCTTTAATGTTGTGTTGATTATATATAATTTGGAATTGAAAATTTATTTTGAATTACTTTTTATGCATGTCTTGCTATTTTTTTATGCTCGGTTTCACAAAAAAAAAAACTAATTTTATTATCTAAGAAGGATTGAAAATGAAAGGGCTAAAATTATAATAGTGAAATATTTGAAGGTTTTTTTTTAAAAAAAAACAATATGTTAGCACCTCTATGCCCATGCCTTTTGATTTTGTCGAAAATTATTTTTGGTCTTTTTAGTTTTGAAGTCTCATGGTTAGGTCCAAAACTTCATTTTTTCTTTCATTTGAATCCTTGAGTTTGAGAGAGAACACTACTAGAATATTGCATATCACCGATCAATATTATGTCATTGTTTAAACATTCATTCAGTTAGAAATAACTTTACCAACGGAATCATGGATGGAGAAATGTCATCGTAAAACATATTGTCGGTGATTTATATTTTTTCAGTTAATATGTTGCTAATATAATCACCAATAAATTTACAAACGAAAATAGCACACCAAACAAAAACATTTATGGGCATTAATTTCGTCGGTAAATCCATCAATAATTATAACATATTATCGACAGAATAAACTATTGATAAATCCATCGATGATCATATGCATATTACCGATAAAATTAAACTCTTGAAGAATTACATTTAACTGTGGCAAGTTCTGTAATTTTTTTCAACTCTCCAAAACTTTCCAATGGACTTAATCCATTGGGCATTCCATTGGTGATTCAAATTCCATCGGATCTTTGTCAAAACCAAAAGGGCAACGAGATTGACCACATGTACCAATAAGGGTGACTAACAGCTGCTTGAGGACATTCATTTTATCCCTCTGGTTGGCCATCTCAAACCTAAGCTAGGTCATCTTAACACTAAGCTAGGTCATCTAAGCTTGAACCTATTCTCGTACCATCGCTTGGACAAGTGGACATTGTTGGCTCGATCCTAATTATGAGGAACCAATAGTCGATACATTACGGTCCGCTTACATATCTTTGGTTTGTAAACCTGATTTCTATTGGGTCCACAAGTAGATCCAACCTCCAACAATAGATCCAGATCAATTGTTAGATGGGTCGAAGGACCATCCCTATATCTCTCATGCAATTAGGTGATATATGTTTCCTAAGAAAATTTAGCAAATTAAAAAAATAATAATAACTTAAGAAAAGAATTGTTGAAATCCAACTTATCACAAACTTCTAGCTCGATTATCCACAAGTTGTTGCACCTCTTTCCAACAGTCCTCTTCATACATGAGTTTCGAGAAAAAGCTCCATCAGTCGTGGATTGTGTCCAAGCACCTTAGCCTGCAAAAGTAAGCTATTATAAATTAAACATTTTCATATAATACAACAATTATAAAATAATATCTTATAAAACAAAATCTTAACATCTGTTTTGCATGTGAAACGAATAGAATGGATCTGTCAATGTGCGTGGTAATGAAACCATGAATCTCCTTGGTTCGAATCTCTGCACCAGACTGTAACCACCGCAAGAAACTCTTAGACATCATGTAATGGATATAAATGTCTCATATACTCTCTAAGATGTGCAGAGGTTGGAAATCCCTCCACACGACCATATCTTCTTAGCCTGGAAGACCTTTATCTTTTGCATATTTCTTTGGTTTTTTCTGGGCATCATACTAGAAATCACACTACCTAGCTCATAGAGAAACATTATCGGTTAAAATAATGAAAAATAAAATTTTAACATTTTAAAAAATATCACAATTTGAATTCAATCTTACCTAATAATGTTGTAACTCTCTCACACTCTCCTAGAAACAACGTTGTCAACCTTTTACCAATAAATGTTTTCCTCATACATCGATTTCATAAAATAATTAGTTTATTAAAATTTTAACAAACTAATCAAATTAAATATTAAAAAATATTTATATATATACCAACCTTGAACTTTCCAAACCAATCATCAATCATAGGCTTTCATTCAAGAATTTTGCAAACTTGACTCGGCTGAAACAAATACACTTTTATCGATGATTTCATCGTCGATGTTATCATGCGAGTTGCCTCCATATTTGTAAAACTGAAATTTCATTCATTCATTGAAATTAATTTTTCAAAAGTTATCCATTATTATTTATTTTTTTATCATACAGGAAAGGAAAACAAACTTACATGTTATGGTCGGGCTTCCAATTAGCAATATGCTTCTTAGTTAATACATTCTACTTAGAAGGGACACCCTCTCTGTGAGTCAACCTTGCATTATGCTTGCATTGAGAGAGGGTATCTAATTATGGTCGGCACCTAGCAACTTATGGTCATCAGAACCATTGCCAAAAAACCCCAGCAATGCTCCTATCCGCATTACTCTCTTATGACCTTCTCTTCGTCATCTAAACAAATTAAGTATAGATAATAACATTATCATTATATCATATTTTAAAAAATTTAGCGGCATTTCTTCTATATGGGAGACTACTCAAAATCTTATTACCTGCATATATGCATCAATAAATAAATCCATAAATCAGTTGATTTTATTTATGACTAATATTTAATTTAAAAGCATTTTAAAAATTCAATCAACATCTTAACATCCTAATATATTTTACAATTGTTGCACGTTATTGCTATCCAAGTTAAATACATTCCATCATCATGCCAATTGATTTAAAACATAATAACACCATCCAAATTACCAAATTTACATAATAACATCGTCGGATTATGAAGAAGGAGAGAGAAGAGAGAGAGTCATTGAATTATGATGACGAAGAGAGAAACTAGACAAACACTCACTTTTCAGCGAAGAAACTTGTCGTTCTTATTGTTAATGAGTTTCATTTGCTTAAGAAAGTTTCATTTAGGTTTTTTTCCCCATTTATCTTGCCTAAAAAAGTAGATCAGGCTTTAAAATCTTATTTTGATTCGGGTCCATTTTTTATTTTAACAGATTAAATAGTGATTTAATACAAAAAAATAGGTTTTTTTGAGATCACTAGGGTGTTTTTTAAGTGTTTTAAACTGAAAAGATAGATTTTTTAACCCTATAAGGCAGTTACTCCCCTTTTCAACAATTTATGACAGCAAGCAAAGCGTCGACTATTTATTTATCATCTGCCTCACAAAAAAGAAAAAACAATTAACAAGCCCAGGTGTGTGGGCTGCCTTGGCCCATGAGCTTGGGCTTGTTTTTTTCTCAGGCTAGTTTGGCTAACCAGGACTGCACGCTAATGTTTTTAATTTTGTTTTTTTTTTGTTTTTTTATTTGATTTCTTCCACTTTTATTTACTTTTCTATTTATTTATTTTTTAATTTTATCTTTCAACATTTTATTTATTTTGAAATGGCCTACATAATTTTTTTGGTTTGATATTTATGGGTTTATCATAGTTTCAAACAAACACCTCTGTATTTAGTTTTTGTTTAATTTTGTGAACGTCTATTTTTTTGTGGTATAAACCTAGTAAATTACATCACCGCATCATGTATTATATAATTACATAGAAAAATGGTATGAAAAAAAATATGTTGGAGTCCATGATTCAGGTCACGGGTTTAACGGGTTAGGCCACGAAACATGGGTTAATCCAATATGTATTCGTCTTAGTATTTTTAAAAAAATATGTCATCTTTGGATTTTGGTTATTTTTCTTATTTCATTTTTATTTTGTTGCAGGTGAGATTCTTTTTTTAATATTTTTTTAATAGGTTAGGTCGTGAAACCTGGATCGATTCAATATATTATTGTTTTAGTATTTTTTTAAAAACCTTTTTCATCTGGGGATTTTGGTTCATTTTTTTAGATCAAAATAATTTTGCTGCAGGTGGACAATTGAATTATACTAACAAAATATTTTGTAAATAGTAAAGTTGTTTTATTCATCAGTAAAAATATCTCTAATGGATTTATTGTTAGAGTCGTGTTATTGGCTAGAGTTATGTTAGTGATTTTACATCGGCTGATAATTTTACCGTTGATTTAGTCACTAATAATTAGGCCTACATAATATTATTATGATAAAAATATGCGATGACCAAGTTGTGTTAGTATATCAACCTGTAAATATTATTGATAGAATTTTGACAGATAACTCATTGGTAATATATCACATCTTTTCAACGGATACCTGATAGAATCGCCAACAACCACTTTTTGTCGGTGATGTCCTTAGTCTATATAAAAACACTTAGGAACTCTTTGTAGTTCTGAGGGGAAAATTCACATGTTGTACTGATGGAATAATTTATGAAGTTTTATGCGCATTAGTGTTTCTATCGGTGGTGTACTAATTTGTTTTTTTTTTTTGATGATATCAAAACATTAAATAAAAAATTTAACTTGAAGAATACATTTAAGATTATTAATTTAACTGTAAAAATCAATTACAAATGTTCAAACATTAAAAAAAGGTTGCAGATTGAGGTCGAAGGGGAGGCGAGTTGGAGGAAAATCTCGTGGAGGTCTGTAAGAGGGATAATAATGATTGGACATATATATAATCACCTCCTTATATTGCTGTCTTTTTTATTCTTCATACTTTTGCCTCTATCTTGGCCCTTAGAGCACCAAATCATTATTCAACCAACTCCTCAATGGCTCATGATGGTTGACTCATGCTAAATTCTAGGGTGCCTACTGTAAGTACAACCTCATGTCTCGGGTTGTAGTTATAAAGATACAATAAACTCAATTCCTATCGGATTCACTAGTTGCTCTAGCTTTTAACCACAACTCTGAATCGTATTTTGGATGGGTTAATGGGTCTTCCTCGTGTTTGGCACACATGGAAACATTATATGTTTCTACAAAATAAAATAAGCAAGTCAAAGATATGGATAAAAAAACATTAGTCCATATAATGTACAAAAGGTTTAAAAGTTTATTTACAATAAGCACATAGCTCGGCTATCCACGAATTGTTGCTTTTTTTTTTATTTATCCTCCCTCCGTATATGTGTTTCCATGTATACCTCCATTAAAGTTGGCTTGTGCCCAAGCTGTATAGCCTACAAAATAAATTTTTAGTTAAACATTATCACAAATAATAACCTATCATTTTAAAAAAAATACAGAAAATTAAAACGGGCTCTCTTACTAGGTGTTTTGCATGGTTAGTAAAAGAAAGTGACCCATCAGTATACTTGCCAATGAAACCATAAGTCTCCTTATTTATGTTCGAGGACCCACTCCGTAAACACCTCCTAAAACCCTTCAACATGAAGAACTCTAGATATCTCTACCCATTTCTCTCAATGATGTGGGGAGGTCTACAATTCTTTCATTTCTCAAAGTCATCTAACTCGGCATATCTCCTAACATAAGTATATGTGTCATACCAGGAACCATGCAACCTAGTTCAGAAATTTGTTAAAAAAAAGTGTAAAATAAAAAAAAGATTACAATTCAAAAAAAAAATCACATGTTAAAACTTACCTATTTACATTTTTATTTTCACAAACTTGACTTGCCACCCTAGAGTTTGCCTCGTCACACAAAAGTTTTCCATTGTAACTATTTTTGTAAAATAATTAGTTTTTAAATTTTAAAAATATCTTTTATTAACAACTACAATTATTGATATATATGTACTAACCTTAAAATTTCCCCATCAAGCCTTAACCATAAGCATCCATTTAGGATGCTCTTTACACCAGCTTCATTGAAATAAAAAAAACATTCACCGACCATTCTATCATCAATGTTATCATTCGTGCAGCTTCCATATTTAAGAACCTAAAAATCAATTAATTAATGGTTGACTATATAAACACGTAATCATTAGTTTAATGGTATGTTTGAATTAAACAAAATTTCTTGCATTCTTAAATTAAGCTTCCATATTGTTACTTGCTAGAATAGAAGTCTCTAGAAGATGGGATGCCAGATCTAGACCTATAGTTGACAAGCCTGCGTTGTTAGAATGTGCATCAAGTGCCTTTTTATGATCGACACCTAAATACATCACAAGCTCGAGAACACTATTGTTTAAAGATGTACAATCGCTCTATTTCATTCATAAACATTTCTTCGACATCTAAACAATATAACTAAATAATTAAGAATATTGAATTAAATTCACAATCTACAGTTTATGGTTTTTTGTTTTAGTGCATCTATTTATTTAAAATAAATTTCAACAGCACCTTTTCTATATAGGACCTTACTCAGAATTGGAAAAAAAATGCATACAACCAAATACAATGAAAAAATCATCACCAACAAGCCAGATGCACACTTACCATATATTCTTTTTTAGGACAGGGTTTCAAGGTTATGAGCTACTGAAAACTTATTTCATAATTTGAACCGAGTTTGATAACAATGTTATATTAATAGCTTATCCATTTCAAAATTTAAATTTAAGAATTTGACCTCATGTTAATTGGAATGATTTTTGAACCAACTACCTTTATTATAGACAAATGGCATATAGCAACATGAATTATCATATTTAAATGATTATTGTAAAATTAATTATTTTCCAGTTTATCAACACACTTTGAGACTAATCAATAATAATAAGAAATAAATCAATAATTTATATAAGTAATTACTCCAAAATCAAATTATTTTATTCAACTAACTAACTAAATTACTAAAAAATCAGAATCATATCTATAAATAAATAAAACACAATGTGTTTCTTTTTAGTAGTAATGATTAAATAAAAAGATCATTTCTATAGTCCATTGAGATCATAATTTCACATAAAATTCAAAATTAGCATAAACCCTAACCCTCAATTTGGGGATTTTTCAATCTCAAACACAAACAAGTGGGAATACACAATAATAATTGAAGAACGAAGAATAAAAAATGATATGCACATAAAAGGGAAAAATGAAAAAAAAAACAAAGAAGAATGCATAGCATATGAATAGTAGAGTCCGGAAGGATAAAAGAAATCAAACCTTGAGGGGGGGGAGCATATCAAAGAGAGATAGCATCACCTAGAGGAGAGAGAGATTACTTCTTAGAAGATAAAAAGAGAGCATTGGTGATTATTGTTGTTATAGAGAGAGAGAGAGAGAGAGAGAGAGAGAGAATGAGAGGAAATGTGGAAAAGCTAAGGATTTCCTCGACATATTTGGGTTTAAAATCACTGAATAAAATGACTCCATCGATAATATATAAACCATGTCAACACATCACCGATGGAGACAACGATGAAAATTTAAAAATTATCAGTGTCTCTATGAGTCATTTAAAAAATTCATGAACTCTTTCAAAAACCCCCAAATTCACCAATGACTTTTCATTTATTAGTATATTCGTTGGTAAATCCAATCCCTTAAATTCTTCCACAAACTCTTTGTAATTCTCTATTGATTTTATCTTCCATCAATAAAACCATCAGAGAATGAAATTTTTTTGAATTCTTCCCCAAACTCTTAGTAATTCTTCAATGATATTGTTGTTCGTTGATGATTGCATCAATATTTAATATATCACTAATGGAAATTATTCCATCAAAGAATCCATAGTTGGTTTACATTTCTTAATTCTTTCTAAACTCTCTGTAATTCTCTGATAAATTTATAGTCCGTCAATTATTCCATCGGTAAAGTTATATAGACTACAAATCTAACAACAAATTAGTTAATAACTTAATATTTTTCTTATTATTGTTAGTTATTCCATAGGAAAAGTTATTGTGATTTATTTTCTTATATATTGAATATAATCCCCTATCGAACCTAATTACATAACAGCAATAAGTGTATTCATAACTTATTCAACAACAACTCATTGAAACTACAACCACTATAACAAAAGCTTGATAAATGTGTAAAGTTGAAATACATTATACAATAACAATAAATATGTTAATTGCATAATGATGTTTTACATCTAAAATCAGTTTAAATCCACTGTTTAATCTAAATCCTCATCATCTTTAAGTCCATCATCTTCTTCATTGAATTGAAGTTGTTCAATCCCTTCATCTTCATCAAATTATGTATTTTCATTAGTACTTAATATATCATTTAACTCTTCAATATCAACATGAACTTAAGTATTCTTTATGACATAAATATTTAAATCTTCTTCTAATTTAGTAGATAGAGCAACTCAATATGGATCAACTAACTTATCTAGTTGAAATACATATTCTCCCCCAATTACTTCATCATTACCATTATGAACAACTTAGAAACGACTTATAGGTTTAGTTTTCATAATAGATAACCAATCAACTCTATTATGATCCTTTCTAAAAGGAGTGTATATGTGATACACTTATCGGCATTGTTTGACAAATACAAAAACATCATTGATGATGCTAAGTATACCTCAATTATTGATTTCAACCAAATCATGATGAGGATTTACCATGATTCTTTTATCGATATCATACCAATAATATTTGAATAAAAAAACTGTATTTTTACCCTATGATATTGCAATTGAATAACCTCTTCTTACTTGCCATAATAATCAACTTCAAATTTATTAGAAGTTGATCTTTTAACACAAACCCTACTATTTTAGCTATTTCTACCTTCTCCTTAATTGAAACGAGTGTTTTCATAAACACATGATAGTTATGACTTCATTCCATACAATTTGCATTCTTTGAAATTCACTAATCTAGCTAAATTTGAAGCATATCCATCAGGAAATCACAAACTCTTACGTGATTCATAGATAAGAAATTATTCTTTTTATCTAAGGCAAATATGGCTTTAGGCTTTGCCACATATACCTCATCATTAAGCAACTATATATTCTGAAGGTCACAAAACAAAGTTATATTCATTCTAGCTTTTATCTTGTCCTTTATTTTCCCATTTGACATCCATTACCATGTTAAAAATATTTTTAAACACATTCTTCTCAATATGTATGACATTCAAATTATAGCTGGGGAAATTTGTCTTCCAATAAGGAAGCTCCTAAGAAAATACTTTGTTTTACCTAATTATGGATCACACCAAAACTAGAAAATTTCTACTTACCAGATTGAGAACCAAATACAATGTCCTTATACTACGAAACTACATCATACAATTCTTCACCCGACATTATTAGAGGTGCAACATCCCTTTTAGTTTTACCTTTTGGAAAGTTTTTTTTGTATCGATGATGACTAGACAAGAACCTCTTATAACAATAAAAAAAAAAAAGTTTTACCATCATTTATTAAGGTAAAGTTCTTATTGTTTTTCATACAATATGGACATGCTAATTTTTCATGTGTGCTCCATCCACAAACCATCTCATATACAGGAAAATCATTTATAGTCCCATCAAAATTGTCTTTATTTGAAAATTTTGTTTCCATACGACATCATACGTCAAAGCCTCAAATGACCATAACTGTTTCAACTCATCAATCAATGGTTAAAGACAAACATCTACATTCTTACCCGAACTATAAGGTCCAGATATAAATGTTGATAAGAACATGAATTTCATCCTCAAACACATTTCTGGGAGCAATTGTAAACTGTTAGTATGACCAGCCAATAAAAATAGGGTGTAACAAATGACCCAAATATATTGAACTCATATATACACAAACCATCCTTCACTTCATGTAAATGATGTCATGTCATATTCTTGAACGTCTTCAAAGACACAAATAACTTTCACAGTCTATGAGTGATTGAGAAATATCTTTGTTTTTTGTATGCGACAAGTGTCCTTTCTCTACTCGTATTGGGTTTATACCGATCATACCCATAAATTTTACACTCGGTTAAATTTACATCACCATAGTATAACATGCAAAAATTTAGGCACATATCATTTTTTTAGTATTTTAGGCCAAGAGGTTTCATCATGGATTTTGTAGCATATAAGTTCGTTTTCAACCAATTATCATCTATAAATTTGACAGGTTAACTCCGGTGACATGGGTTGATTCATTATGTTGCAATCTAAATACTTTTTTTAAAATGTGGTCTTGAATTTTTTTAGTGAAACTACATTCTTATTGGTCATCTTATTTGTCTATGAACTAGTCAAATGGATCAGGTTACATCGGGTTAACCTCTACACGATTACATTTTCTTTCTACTAAAAAACATTAATAATGTTTGGATGTTTTATATGTTAAAAAAATATTCAACCTCAATGTAGTGTGTGTCAATGATCTAGTATAGACTAACTAGTAGTACATTTTACAAATTTTCCATGTTAGTTTTCTATGTGAAAAGGAAATGGCATCAATAAGAAAAAATGACTAACATTGCTTAACTGAAAATCATACCATGATAAGAAAAAATAAATTATTGTGATAATTTTTGTTTGAGTTTTTTATTTAATTTGTGACAATTTCCATTTGACTTTATAAATTTCATGACTCACTTTGTTGGTGGATTAGAAAGATGATCATATCTTTCTTCTTTGTTTTCTTACATTCTTCAAATGGTTGATCACAATATATAAAGATTACTAGATGTGGACCCGCATTATGCAATGAGGCCTAATTATTATTATTATTTTACATAAAAAATAGTTCAAGTGCCACAAGTGTGTTTTAAAGAAGAAAACAATCTATGACTTGGGTCATAATCCCAACTGAGTCATGATAACCTAAAAAATCTTTTTTTTTAAATGAGAAAAATAATGTATCTCAATTCTAAGTCAATTAAATACAGAATGATAAAATTGGATAAAAATAACAAAAACATCTAGCACAAGATAATCCAAGTGAGCATAATAAACCTGTAACCCAGATAATAAAGGTCAAGCCAACTCTAATTAACGCACCAACTCGTGGCATAGGAGATGAGATTGAGCTATTGCAATAAAAAAACAAAGAAAACTACAAAGCCTTTTTTTTTCAAAAAAAATTCAATTTTGAATGATGAATTAAAAAAGAAAAGGTAAAAATAAAAAATTGTTGTCAACTCATGTTAACTTTTCAAACTCATAACCCAAGTTATTAGACTAGAAATATCTTATTTGAAAAAACCACGAAACTCAATTCTCAATCAATCAAACATTAAATGATGAAATTGAAAGGAAAAAAAATGAATCAATTACATAGAAGGATCCAAAACTAAAAATAACAATTAAAAAAATAAGGATCAAAATTGAAATAAAAAATAAATTAGAGGGCAACTACAAATTTTTTTAATTGAAAGATGAAATTGAAAAGAAAAATTAATTTAACAAAAAGACCTAAAAATAAAAAGATTGGGGACCAAATATGAAATAATTACATATCACAAATTGCGATTGAAGGATGAAGTTGAAAAAAAAAATCAAACTTTTTAAAAAAGGTCAAGAAAAAAAATAAAAAATCAAAAGAATAAGGATTAAAGTTGAAATTTCAATAAATAAGAGGACACTTATGAAATTTTAAATGCCCAGCATGAATTTTGACAAATCACCCCATCACCACTCCATACATCACCCCAATAGAAAAAAGATATTATGATGATTTCAATGATACGGTGGAATGGAATTTTTGAAGAGACACCACACAAACCACTAAAATACTGCAAATGCCTCCCACACGCGAAGTTGTGCATAGCACACGCCAATCATTTTTGGTTTTTTAATTATATTAATTAATATCAAATCACCCACAATCAACTTGATTATAATAAAAAAAACTATGTTGAAAATACAAAAAAGCCCTTTGATGCCGTTTAATTTTTTTTATTTATTTTAAGGGTATTTTAGATATTTTATTGTGTTTTAAAAATATAAAAATATAAAAATACCGAGTTGTTCCTAGTTAATATAATAATGACTAATAAACCTTGTAAAAATACCATACTAAATGATTTTTTACAGGAAAGGCAAAACACTTAACATATTATTTCAGTGAGCAATAATCTCTGAATCTCTCTCGTAGTTAATACTAGTGAACAATTATTTCCCCGACGAATTAGCTTTAGTTAATACTTGTATATTGGCTCCCGCTCCACCGCGGATCAATATCATTTTTTTTAATGTAAAAAAAATATTAAGAGCATGAAGAATTTTTTAATAGTGTTATTAAACCTAACCAAATAGGTTAATTTTAAAACCTCCAGACTCAACTATTTGTCTAACTCAAGTTTTTAATTGAACCGTATGAGAGCTAATTCGACTTAAATTGATCAATTTTATAGGTCCAAATGCAACCTTGATTATCGATAAAAACATGATTTAGTGTTTAAAAAAACTTTAAAACCCCTCTGCAACCCGGGTCATGGACTCTATTTGGTTTAATAACTTTTTATATATTTTTTATTTAATTATATGATAAAATAGATGCTCACAAAATTGAATGTCAACCTAAAAATAGACACTTATTTGAGACAATAATCCCTATAAAACAAAAACAAAATCAATAATGCAGTTCCTTTTCCAACCAATCCAATATTAAATGATGAAATAATAAATAAATAAATAAATAAATAACAATTAAAAGACAAAAAAAACATATTATATCGTTAGGTAAATTTGTCAAACCTATGAATCGAGTAAACCGAGCTAACACACCAAACTTGTGAACTGGGTTATAAACTCCACTGAGATTTTAAAAAAATTAATCTATTTTTATTTAACTACATTATAACAAAAATAGATGATTGCAAAATCAAACATCAATCCAATACTGAAATGTTTTTTTAGATCACAATAACTTAATAAAAGGCGAAACAAAACGAATTATGAAACTGAATTCCTAATTAATCCAGTATCTAAAGATGAATATAACATTGAATGATGAATTATCACAATTATTATTATAACAATTATTATTCTCATTGTTATTATTATCATTACTAATATTATCACTATCATTACAACTACTACTACTACTACTGTTATCAATAAGCAATATCATAATTGTTGTTGTTATTATTATTATTATTATTATTATTGTTTATACTATTGTTATAATTATTATCATTATCATTATAACTAATATTATCATTATTTTTATTCTTATTACTATTATTATTATTATTATTATTATTATTGTTATAACCACAATTATTATTATTGTTATTGTTTTTATTATACTTATTGCTATTACAATCACAATAACTATTAACTATTACTATACTACTACTACTACTACTACTACTACTACTACTATTTTTTGTTATTGTGGTTGTTGTTGTTGTTGTTGTTGTTAATATAATTATTAATGAATTTGAAAAAAATATTATTACTATTGAAAAAAACCATAAATTTGATTTGAAGGGTAAAATTAAAAACTATATGAACTTTGAAAAAA
>Ga0325410_1005745_pt1 | contig 13671 bp, 13 predicted proteins | sample PopdelMetagenome_16_FD_206182 | JGI IMG/M metagenome (GOLD analysis project Ga0325410, IMG submission 206182) | Populus deltoides microbial communities from Bellville, Georgia, United States - Xylem-PdIQD-R3 | ecosystem: Host-associated > Plants > Phyllosphere > Stem > Wood/Secondary xylem... | reverse complement strand
AGTGTCTGGGCTGCAGGACAGATTCGGACTTCTTCGTTGCTGCTACAATTTGGACTTGAAAACGGCCTTCTTAAATCTTGGACTCCATGAAAGTTGTAGGCCTATGTCTTAGCTTTCCATCCATATAAGGTAGACCTAAATCCAAGATCTACAGCTCCAGATATGACCCGATTACCAAACAGTGTTCCAGTTTGGACTGCACCAATATCTCTTTTCTAAGTTTGGCCATCTTTCTGTCCTTTCAATTTCAGTACTTCAACTCATCAATCAATTCTTTCATTTATGTGATAGGCCTGCATTTAAGATGAACATTTACCATAAATTAAAGGTATCTTATATTATTAGATATGTTAGTATAAAACATGCTTTAGTTAAGGAGTTATTGATACTTCAAGTGCAAAATAATGATATAGAACCTTGATAAAAAATGCACTTTTAAGTACTAATCAATAAACATCATTTTCATCCACTTAAAAGGTTGTTTTAGATCACAAACAACTCCAGAGGAAGATTCCTAAGGAAATTTATAGGAAAGTGGAAAATGACACTGTAAAGATGATAAGAAAGTTTAAATGAAATTACCAACCATGATCTGAAAAAGGAAAGGCAAGGGACAAAGACATAACAATAAGCGGTATATCAATAAAGTTGTCCAATAAAATAAGCTAACAATTAAAGTTGTCTAACGGACAAAGACAAATTTATCGTTTGTCTTTAGTCACTCAATCAATGCAAGTAAATTGATTACAATTAGTTGGAAATGCGAGTTTCAATAACACACCTTGATTAATTACATTACTAATAAAAGTCCATAAACCATGAAAACAAACTCAAAATATTTATACAAAAAACTGAATCTAAACTCTGGAATAACTAAAGAAAACAAAGCAAACAAATGCTGGAAATAAGGTAGAAGATGTATTGTTTAGTATTGTAGAGCATCTCCGCTTCAATCCCTTATTATACTGATTTTTGAAACCAAAACTAATGCAAAATTAATTATGGTAATTACTAAAATTAAGTCTCATTGTTTTGCTTTAATTATCTGGTATAACAAGAAAACCTTACTTTTTTTTTTCTTTAAAAACTATAATTTTTTCTTTGGAAAAAAATTATTCAAGAAGTGAAAGGTTACAGTTCAAAATATTTATTCATGGGCTAGCTATACAAACTAGGTTGGCAAAATATAATTTTGTGTGGGCTATAAAAATATCTTACACCAAACCCAAGTCTAAGCCCAAAATAAACAAGAAAATAATTCTTTATAAACCAAAAAATTATTTTACAATGAAACTAGGTTTGACCTCGGAGCTAATGCCCTAGTCGAGTTGAGTGTGGATTAAGCTCAAAGCCTAGTTCACCTATGTCATCTTCTCTTTAAAAGCTTTAGTGCTCTAAGAGCTAATTTTTAACTTTTTAACTTTTTACTATATAAGATACAAGAAAGTATTATATATCAACAAATGATTCTTTGATATCAATTTTTGATTAACTCACAATTTGTTTTAGTTATGTTAATATTTCATGTCAGAAAATTCATGTTGGAGAATATTTCCAATAAAGTTTTAACTTTAAAAATGAATAGATCCTGCTTTTAATTTGACAAAAAATATGTGTATTAACCATTTAAAAAAAACAATTGTTTGACAGCTAGAAGCTGTGAAGCAAGGAAATTCAAGTTATTCTAGAAGTTGATTTTTATCGATCATGATAGACTCGTGCATGCAATTATCCTCAACAGTTCTCAACCAACATGTACTCGGAGAGTTGAGAAGAAGTGGGAGGCTTAACCTATTAGTTAGCAAATCCTTTTCTATTTATATGTGTAGGGCAATATACAATAGTAAATGTAGAGATTACAACACTAGAATAATGCTTATAATATTTCCTATATATACACTCTATAATATGCCATCTTAAGACGAGGGTGGAGGAACGACCCGAAACTTGAAGTGAAAAATAGTAAAAGAAGTAGTAAAAAGTGGCTTAGTGAAGACATATTACAAGTTAATCATAGGAGGAAATAAAACAAATTTGAATCTCTTTCTTCACAACCCTATCTCATATAAAATGATAATCAACCTCAACATATTTTGTACAAGCATGAAAGATAGGATTCACAGATAAATAAAAAGCACTAAGATTATCACACCAAATGGTGTGAACAAAAATAGAAGGGATCTATAGATCTGTCAATATATACTGAAGCTATATAACCTCAGTAGTGTCATTTGCTAAAGTTTTATATCAGCTTCAGTAGAGGAGTGAGCAACTGTACGTTGCATACCTAATTTCCATGAAATTAGCGTCCGATAAAAAAAAAAAACAAGGTAACCACCCATATATTTATGATCATTAATACTATCCGTCTAATCTACATCCGTAAAGCCATGTAATGCAAAAGATGAAATGCGAGTGATATGTAAGCCATAGGTTGCCATACACTGAAAATAATGTAAAATACGTTTCAGGGCATCCCAATGAGAATCTGTAGGAGCATGCATAAGCTGATAAACTCTGTTAACAACAAAGCAAATATCTTGTCTCATAAAGTTGAGATATTGAAGAGGACCTATGGTTTGAGAAAACCGGATAAGATAAAAAAAAAACAAGGGATTTGGCAGTATGTTAACTTTGGAGGTAGAGATAGGAGTATCAACAGGTTTGCAAGAAGTCATACCAGCCTAAGTGAGAATGTCAAGAATATACTTATGCTATCATAACATCAAACCCATACTGATAGACTGAACCTCAATACATAAAAAATAATGAACAACACCTAAGTCACGAAGCTTGGACTCTAAGCTCAACAACTGTGTTAGGTGGTCAAGTATAGTAAAGTTCCTACCTGCAAGTAGAATATCATCAAGATAAACCAAAAGATATAAGATATCAGCACCAACAGGCAAAATAAATAATGAGGTGTCAACCTTGGAGGCATGAAAGCCAGTAGAGAGCAGAAAATCACTCAAATGAGTGTACCAAGGCCATAGAGCCTGTTTTAAACCATATAACAACTTATGCAATCTGCATACATGAGAAGGAAGGGCAGAGTCAACAAAACCTAGGGGTTGTTTCATGTAGACCTTTTCATTAAGAACACTATCGAGAAAAGCATTATGGATATCAAGCTGATGTATCTTCCAATTATATGAAACCACAATGAAGAAGACTAATCTGACGGTCGACTGTTTGATAACAGGATTGAAAGTTTCAAAGTAATCAATGCCTTCTTGCTGAGTAAAACCTCTAGCAATCAGACGCGCCTTATACCTTTCAATGCTGCCATCAACATGATGCTTTATTCTGTACGCCCATTGATTACCAAAAAATTCATCAAAGGATGATAAGGAATCAAGGACCATGTGTTGTTAGAACACAAGGCTTGAATTTTCTTGTGTATAGCACCATGCCAAGCCTTATAACTGTTAGCATCATAAAAAACAATGGGTTTATAGGTAAGAGGAGACAATACCCGATATATTGGAATCATAGAGGTAGTTGCAAACGTTGTTAACAAGATGATTTTAAGCAACCGAGGACGGAGGACCACAGGATGCTGATGAATGATAAGTTGATGGGGAAAAGAACTTGAACCCATGAGCTGCTAGAGAGGATATGAGGAGATATCGATATAGAGTTGCAGGTCAGCAGAAGAGTCTATCGAAGGACCGAATTGCACAACAACAGAGAGTGGAGAACCTGCGACAAATTCAGGCTTCTCTGTAGTATCAGAACTGGAAGTATGCAACTATGAAAAAGGAAAAGTTGTTCCTGCACAATGATCATTATAAAAACAAACAGATGGTGATAGAGGAGCATGACTGGGTGGCGATGAGATGGTGGTAGACATGGTGGGCGAGTAGTGGAGCGGAATGGGTGCGGTTGGTGGCTGGTTAGAGTTGTTGGTTTGGTGAATTGGTTGGGTAGTAGGGTGAAAATTTAGGGTAGGATTCAAGGTTGGGAGACGTGTATGTTGGGAGGAGGTGAATGGTTTTTGTGCTATCTATTTAAAATTTGCAAAAGGAAACACATCTTCATGAAAACGAACATGACGAGTGACATAAATATATTGAGATGTTAAATCAAGAAAATGATAACCAAGATGAGAGGAACTATATCTTGGGAACACACATGGAGATGAACTAAAATACAACTTATGAGCATGATATGGACAAAAAAAAAACAAAGACACCTAAAAGTATGGAGAAAATCATAATTAGGAGTACGATGAAACAGACACTTAAACAAAGATTTATTTTGGAGAACAAGAGTAGGCATGCGATTAATAAGATATATTGATGATTCAAACACATAGTTCTAAAATCTTAATGGAGCACTACATTTTCTTAGGAGGGTAAGACCGGTTTCGACAATGTGCTGAAGGCTACGCTCAACTGTGCAATTTTGTTCATGGGTATGAGGATAAATTAACCTGTGATGAATACCAATAGTCTGAAAGAACTGGTTTAACTTACAATATTCACCACCCCAATTAGTTTTAACAGATTTAATTCTACATGAAAACTGACGCTCAACAAGTGTTTGAAAAGGATAAAATATAGAAAACACATATGATTTTGCCACAATAGGATAAAACCATATATGTTTGGTATACACATCGATAAAGATACTAAAGTAATAAAAACCATTAGAAGAAAACATAGGAGCAGGGCCCCAAACATCACTAAATATTAAATCAAATGGGGTAGTAGTTTTGTGACCCATAGGTCCCAACGACATAGCAACGACTTGCTTAGCGGACAAACTTGACATTGAGTAAGAGAGTGTCTAGAAGTACAAACTATTTTATTTTTGAAAACTAAAAAATTTAAAATGCTGGAAGTAAGATGACCTAATTGACGATGCCATATATCAGTAGTTGCAAAGATGTAAGAAGACCAATAATCTTGAAGAATGGACGTTGCAGAAGACTCAAACAAAACATAAAGACCATCATTATTCTGACTAGAAAGGAGCATTTTCTTGGTGATGATATCCTTTACATAAAACATAGATACTAAAATTCAAAATAAACATTATTATCACGATAAAATTTCTCAATAAAAAGTAGTGGTTTGGTAATATGAGGCACATGAAGAATGGTAGATAATTTAAAAATACATTTTGGGGAATGTAACGTGGAATGTCCAATATAGGATATAGCAAGGCCCTTACCGTCACCAATATGCAAATGGTCATTACCAAGATAGGATGCAAAATCGGTTAGAGTTGCAAGATTAGGTGTAATGTGTTGGATCGCACCGTTGTTTGGGAATCAAGTGCTGCCAGAAACGTTACCAACAGCAAAGTGGTCAGAGGGTTGCTGACCACTGCCCCAAAGCTATGCACAATATGGAGTTGTGTTACCAACAACAAGCTATGCACAATTGACACTTTACATTTTGCTTGAAAAACCGGTGAGAAGACCACTGTCCAGACCTAGAGGAGTGCCTGTTTTGCTGATAATTGCTCTGCCTCCAATCAGCAAGCATAGAGGAATGAAAGCCAGTTAAACTTGTTTTGGTGGTTGTGGCAATTGCTGGTGGGATGCTAGTTTCCACGAGAATGACCCCTGTTACAACTAAAATTAGGGCTATGTTGAGATATGGCAAGGTGAATAGAAGGCATTGGCTATAGCGGTGACTGAGGCAACGAAGGTGAGCTTGTATCACTGGTTTGAAGGGAGGTTTTGTGTAGAAATTTATGGGTAAGGAAATGACTATGAAGGTTGGCGTATGAGAATAGTTCTGCCTTGGTCATAAGGCTGGCTACTAATTCTTTAAACTCACCACGAACCACGAAACACATAGATAACAATTTTGCTTGTTGCATATACATAGTAACCGAAGCATCACCTTGTCGAAGATTTTGAAAGGACCTATAGAGTTGTATAATGTGAGAATTAGACGGAGACATGAGAAATTTTTCAAGGGTGCGCCAAACATAATGCGAGGTATGACAATCGACTATAAGGTGCAACACATCCATGGTGAGAGGGAAGAGTAATGTGCTCAAAATAAGTTGATTCTATTGCTTCCAATAAAGAAAAGAGAGGCTGATTGCCGAAGAGGAACCAACAGGACTGTCACAAATATGAGAGGGGGGACACGACATTGAGCTATCAACAAAGTGAAAAACTCCCTAACCAAGAAGGTATGACTTCATCTGCATTCGCTAATAAAGATAACTTGTGTTTGTAAGTTTCAACGAAACAACTTGTTGAGTATTGGACAAAACAACTATAGCTGGAGTTGATGTCTCCATAATGTGAAGAGGAACAACAAAAACATGAGAAGAAGAGTCATTGTTTTGTTCTGCAAGTGGAGGAGGCTGCTACTATGGGAGGGCACCATTGGCAGCAGCCTGTGAGTGGCCAACTAGGCTGCAACGTCGGTTTGGTGGAGGGAGAAGTCGGTAGCAACATCAAAGTCCATTTGGGAGAGCAAGAGAAGAGTTATTATGTCAAAAGGCTTTGATACCAAGGTGAGAAGAAGTAGGAGGTTTAACCTATTAGCTAACCAATTCTTTCTATTTATATATATAGGGCAATATAAAATAGTAAAAGTAGAGATTACAACACTAAAATAGTGGCTATAATATTTCATATATATACATTCTATAATATGAAGCTTCATATTTAGGTTTGGATTCTTAGGAATTTGACATAATATAGCAAGCAATGACCACTATAGTAAGTGAAGTACAACAGCTACAACAAGGTAAATTTCAGGAAATGGGATTATGGCATGGAAACTAGCTCATTTGTTACCCATATAGTCTCAATTCTCAAGTAGGTTAAAGTTTCATTGCACTATTTTTTTTGAAATAGCTGTGGATTTGCAAATATGGGGACATTATGTCATTATCTCAACTGTGGGAGCCTAACATTTGTTGATGACTTGTATTAACCATAAAGATTGTGATTACTGTAGAAGAGCAATTCGAAGATGTTCACTTTTAAACGAGGACACATGATTTTCTCTAATAATTTTGATGAGTCAGTATGCTAATCCAAATGCCTGAATAGGCATATAAATGAAATGTCAGCCATGGATTATCTTGGCAAATCATTTTGATTCGATTTGATAAATTAACAAGTTCTTCTGATATATTAACTATAGAGCTTCGTAGGTTCACTTTCACCACCACGTTCATGGTTCATATTTTAGGGTTTCGAACTACACTTCTGTTTTGGGTCCTTGTAGTTGTCTCTTCACTAGTGCAGTGTAGACCCCATCCTTGCTAAGGAGCTCTTCATGAGTGCCCCTCTCCACTATCTGACCATCAGAAACAACTGCCACAATGTCCGCACTTTGAACAGTTGATAACCTGTGGGCTATAACTAGAACAGTCCTTCCCTTCATTAGAGAATCCATGGCATCCTGCAAAATTTCCACCATGAGATAACTTGTAAAAAAATCATGTGAGAAATAAATGGCATCAAGATTTTGGAAAAAAAAATCTAGGAAACTAAAACGAAGACTGTTTAGGTTGTCATGCAAACTGACCTGCACTAGATATTCACTTTCAGCATCCAAAGCACTAGTCGCTTCATCAAGGAGGAGGATCCTTGGGTTCATCAGTATGGCTCTAGCAATTGCTACCCTCTGTTTCTGACCACCTGAAAGTCTTAGCCCACGTTCTCCTACGAAAGTTTGATATTTATCTGGGAATTTTGATATGAAATCATGTGCATTGGCCATTTTCTGCAATATCGACGTTACGTTAGCTAAAGCTGAAAGTTAAAGTTAGAGGAATTGTGTGGCAAGTTAGAAGAGGTAGAAAACTTACCGCTGCATTTTCTATATCCATGCTACTGACTTTACCCTCACACCCATAGGCTATATTCTGCTCTATAGAGCAGTTGAAAAGAACTGGCTCCTGGCTCACTATACTGATCTGTACACTTACAATAAAGGGCTGTGTCTATTATGGTTAGAAAATCTCTAAACCATAAAAGAACCAAGTTATGAAACAAAAAACTAATCTAGCATATCTAAAATTTATACGAGCATCTCATGTCAGGGAGAAACAAAGTATATCACTTTTTTTTTCCTATCTGACATGAAAAGGGAAAATGAAAATTACCTTCCTGTGTAGATGTTCGTGTGATATTTCTACTAGAGGAACTCCATTTAAGAGAACCTTTCCCTTGATTGGGTCATAAAACCTTTCAATCAAGTTTGCTATTGTGGTCTGCAACATGCAAAATAATATAAGCATAAGAGGCATGTGACGTTCAACTTTATGTTTCAAACCTCAAACTTAGTCTGTAAGCACTCCAATTGGAATTTTCTGTATAAATACTGAAGCAGCATAAGAACTCAGTATATTTCTTAAAAGAATAGAAAAAAGGAAAGGAATGGTACTTTTCCTCCACCACTCGGGCCAACAAGAGCAACTTTTGAGCCAAGTTGCAGTTTCAATGTTATTCCCTGTAATTGAAAGAACGCATCCAGTTCTATCATCAGGATATGGCATGAACACATAGTAACATCTGAGAGGTAGTTAAGGGAGGTTAATTTACCCGGAGAACCATATCGTTTGGACGAGATGGATAGGCAAACCATACATCATCTAATTCCACATCACCAACTCGTTCACTAGAAAAGAAGGAAAACCAATTATCACTTGAGAAATTCCTTCTCGTTTTCAAGTCACAAGATGCCTGGATTTTATAATTTTTGTTTTTTACATGTGATATTTGTTTTTTTTCACACAAACCAGCAAGATGAGGACGATCTTGATTGAGAATATACTTGATTAGATGATGATTAAGTAATTTCATGGTAACTTCTGAAATTCATAATTTCATATTCAATTGGTTCCTAAAAAGCAAGAATGATGGATGGGAAAATGATTCTTAGTCCAGACTCCACAGATATGTAATGGCCTGATTAGCACTCTCAAAACAGGATTGTTGTTCATCATATTCCATGGTTAACTCATGGAATCATTCACAGGCATATCAGAGGAACGAGAATCTCAGGACTAACCTTAAAGGACACTTATTTCCTGACTTCGGCATGGAAGAAACACGATCTAGAAGCTGGAAAACCCTCCTGCTGGCTCCCGCAGCTTTCATTGCTATGGTGTATAATCCTGACAAGCCGGATATAGAGCCACCAACTGCAAGTAAAATTAGACCATTAAACTGGAGCACAGAGATTTCGATATTGATAATGTGAAACCATCAAAACCAATTGCCCAAATTAGGTAATAGTTACCTGTGAGGCTGTAGAGAATGAAGGATGTAAGAGCACCAGTGGTCATAGATCCTGTGATTGTCAAGTTAGCTCCATATATCACTACTACGATCACTGAGAGGGTTGATGCAGCATTCAGACCTCCAAAGAAGAGCCCAACCATTTTCTGTACCAGTAAGCAGGTAGATCAGAAGATCCATGTAAACAAGGACATGATGATCTATTTATTATTATTATTTTGTTGTTGGAAGGGGGCTTGTAGAGTGTATGTTCAGGTGAGTTTGAAGAGTAGATCAAAAAAGACAAAGGAGCTTACAGCTTGCTTAAGTCCAAGCTTCAATGTCTCATCAACTTTCTCAGAATAGCGTGAACTCTCATAACCTTCTTGTGCAAAAGATCTGACTGTTCGTATAGCGCCGAAAGATTCCTAAGCACCAATGATACAGTTCACATGTGATTTCCAACAGGATGCCAGATATAATATGTAACTTATAGCACAAAAACTACATATTGAGAGGATATCATCCTTGCTCAAGATTTCACAGTAGACAGTTTCTAGTAGCATTTCAGTAGAGTAATATGCAAAGAGACCCTTTGCATTGTAATCATAATAAATTTTCACACCAAAAAGGAAAAAGAACGAAGGAAAAGTTATCATGCTAAAAACTTTCCTATATATCATTTATGTGACCTAATCTTCCTTCAAGATCTTAGCATTTACTCCCACTATGAATGACCTTTTAGCATAATTTTACATCAATTTACATGTTCAGCATTTGCAGGGAAAAGCATTTAACTGGTCATTGCAGGGTATTCCATCGGGATCACAGTATCATATTTGTAGAGTACTTAATTACACATGTAGGTACACTAATGAAAAAAATTTAAAAGGAAAGGTACTTTAGCAGTGAAAAAGCCTCTATATCACCATGTTTATACCATCTCACTCATCATTTAGCAATTCTTAAATCTTATGAAAATCCAGACTTTCGCTTGAAGAAATATTGATCAATGGATTACGTAATCCCTCATCAATTTTCTATGTTCAACAGGTGATAATCACAATTTTAATTGAAAAAAATATACCTCAGCAATTGAAGCAGAAGCAGCAGCTGCAGCTTGAGTCTTGTGAGAAATTTCACGAAGGAAGCGGCCAAATTGACTCACAGCAACAGAAATAGCCGGCACAACCACCAAAGCCAACACTAAGAGTAAATGAATAAAAAAGCCCGTGATGAGCACCATGGACTCTTGAATAGTGACGTTCGCATACCACCAGTCCAATAATTAAATGCTTACAAGTTAACTTCCACGATGTCGCAAGCATGAAGCCAAGACCAATAAGTGCTGTTGATACGTTTCTTAGGGCCTCAGAAAGATTTGAGGTTGCAGCATTTTTTATGATCTGTGTATCTTCAGATAACCTGCTCAGTAGCTCTCCTGTTCTAGTCACATCAAAGAAGGCTATCTCCTGCAAAATTCACCAACCATTAACTGTAGCCAATAGAGCATGGTGAGTTAGAGAGAACACTGTAAAGAACTCCTACCGTAGTAATCTTTTTACCTGGTTAATAAGGTGACTAAATAAATTCTTTCTCAACCGGGCAACAACCCTTTCACTAGTGGAAGAAATCAACCATGTTCTGAGTGCTGTGCAAACCGAACTAGATGAAGAAACAGTCGATTGAGATTAATAAACCCCTTGAAAATCCACAAAAATCATCATGAATTCTATCACGTAACAGATGAAACAATTAGAGCCAGACCACCAATGCATTAAGACAATATCTGTCTATAATATGACAAGGAAGCAGAATTAAGCAGGTTGTCTATCTGGGAAGCAACCGGACGAGGTAAGCCTTTTACTATTATAAAGCAAAAGACTAAAAAAAGGCAAGGATAACACCACCAGCCATACCCAACTATGACAACGAGAAAGATTTCTAGTATGGTGCTGTTGACAGCACGTAAACCTTCAGCTTTCTGTTCAGGTGTTTCTGTATCTCCTGACACAATGTCTATTATCTTCCCACCAAATTTAGGCTGCAGAAATAACAACCCAAAGGTTATCATAACCCAACAAACAATAACGCCTGAATATCAGAGAAATTCATTGTAAACTCAATAAAGAATCTAGAATCGCAAGTTAAAGATACGCACAATCAGTATATTTGATGTGGATGCAATCAGGAGAGCTAGCGTAGCAATTATCAGCTTTCCTGCATCAGGCTTTGCCTATATGACAAGACAAGCTTATCAAGATCAACAACATTTGTATAGCCATAATATTATTCTTCCAGCCAGAAACACCACGTTAGCACTTACAAGTGAAAATACCCGACCAAATCCCACATTTGCAGCCTGAAGATTTCATAAATAGAGTTGGCAGCATGTTAGCAATCAACCACTAGGACATGAATTCAAAGAAGCTAACAGGAAATGCACTTACTGGCACTGCATCTCCATGCTCAAGGTCTGGGAACTGATTGTTTTCAGATGCACTATTATTCCCCTTTCTTCCTCCCTTCAATTATAAAGCATAAGAATTCAAGGGAAAAAAAAACATAGCGACGAAATGCGAGTAAGCTATGGAAATATTTAAATTCTGAACAATTTCTTGGAAACAAACAGCTAAAGAGGACAAGTGATGAAAACTGAAACCAAAAATAACAAACACTTGTTGTTAAGCAGGAGAAATGACCCAGATACAGTTTTTGTTAGATTATATAGATGGAAACATGATCAAGATGAATTTAAGTATAGAAAGGTTCAAAGCGAAGTCAATTCTTGAACATTATAAGGAGAACTACAATGAGCAGAAATGGTATCATGTACTCCGTAGCTGAAGATTGCATACAAAAAGAAAACACAAAATAAAGGAAGCCTACTCCTTGACCAAGAAGAGGTGTTCTTTCACCACCACCACCACCATTCACTCCTCCAAACCTGTCCATCAAGGGTGACTCAAAGACTGTTATATATGTATGATATGATATGATAAAAAAAAGAAGTCTCTTCTGCAATCAGTGTAATTTTTTTTTCTTGATTTATAAGCTTAGCATCAGCTAGGACTAGGAGGAGTTGGGTTCATGGGACAAAGGTCTTGGTCTTTCTTATAAATTTATAAAGCAGTCACCATCATTCAAAGTTTTGTTAATTTCCCTTGCTTAACAAGTTCGTCCCTTCTATTGGTTCTGTTTGGAAGTCGCGGTTAAAATATATTCCAAATTGACAAAAATAAATAGTATACTTGGCAGTTATCACGAATGTATTTTTTCTAATAAAAAATAATTATTACCAAGACTCTTCTGCAATCAGTATAAATTTTTTTCTTGAATTGGATGCTTAGCATCAGGAGGAGATGGGTTCATGGGACAAGTTCTTAAGGAAAGGTCTTGGTCTTTCTTATAAAGTAAACTTAATTTGGGAATGGCTCAAGAATTCAACTCAAGCTCGGGAATGTGTTTGGATTTGCTGTCGTAATTTTATATGTATTTACCGTTTGTTTTTTATTTTAAAAATAATTTTTTATTTGTTTTAAATTAATATTTGTTTAGTGTTTTTAGATTATGTTATTACAATGATGTCAAAAATAATTTTTAAAAAATAAAAAAAATATTATTTTAATATATTTTTAAAAAAATATTTTAAAAAATAAATACTATTATAATCTCAAATAAATTATTAAAGACAAAACCAATGTTCTATACCTATTTTAAAATAGTATACTTAGATCAATTGTCTAAGTTGCAAGTATAATTTTTTTAACATAAAAAAATAATCTAATTATTACTAATGTGTTTTCTAATAAAAAAATAATTATAAACTTAAAATATGATATATATTAAATATATTTTTTTTTATATAAATATTGATATAATAATATATTGGATGATAATTTTTTTAAAAAAATATTAAGATTGTGACATATAAAACCGACCTGGATTAAAATGTTAATTTTACAATTCGGCTTATGAAATCATGATAATCCTAAAAAAATTACATCAAAATAAATTATAAAAATTAATTTCTAATATCTTATTATTAATTTCTAAAAAATGGCAAGCGCAGGAAGAAATGAAACGTAGGTAAAAAAATCTTTTGTTTTTTGTTTTTTTCCTCAAGAGAAAACGTGGAAAGCTAAAAAGCAGCTTGCTGCATGCGGAGAGCAAAGAATGGTACGCATAAGACAAGGTGTATCAGAGTAAAGAAAGGGCAGACATAAAAAGCTTAGCCAACCGAAGCCAAAGAGAAGAGAAAGCGAATTCCAACTAAAAGCCTCCAAAATCAAGCCAAGTTACATCCTAGGAAGAGAAGAGGCGTGAAGTCCACGGTACATTGACACCAATTTTCCCACCCTTTTTAGAGTCTTTGTTAATGTTAATGTTAATATTAAATTGTTCTTGTCTTCCTGTATATTTTTTCATTATTAAAACAATCATGATATTGTTTCAAATAAAAA
>Ga0325410_1005743_pt1 | contig 13674 bp, 9 predicted proteins | sample PopdelMetagenome_16_FD_206182 | JGI IMG/M metagenome (GOLD analysis project Ga0325410, IMG submission 206182) | Populus deltoides microbial communities from Bellville, Georgia, United States - Xylem-PdIQD-R3 | ecosystem: Host-associated > Plants > Phyllosphere > Stem > Wood/Secondary xylem... | reverse complement strand
TATATTTGTTTTTATAAAATATTTTATAGGTTAATAAAAAATATTTTACAGTTAATTTTTAAACTTAATTTATTTTTTAAAAAATATATTCAATTCATGATATTATGTAAAATATTTTACTAATAATAATTTACTTTTAATATCGTGCAATTATTTCAATTACAACCTCTTTTTTCTCTACTATCACCACCATACCATCATCTTCTCCACTATCACTATCTCCATCATTGCCTCCTCTCTCACCATCACCATAACTGATTTTTACTCTTTTTTTTTATATTTTTAGTATTAATATAGATAGAGGTGCACTGTGCATGTTAAGGTGCACGTGATTCTACCTTTTTTTTTTATTTTAGTAATTATTTATTTCAATCACTTATTGTTTTTTAATTTAATCCTTTCATGTTCACATGATTTTAAACCTCATAATTTCTTTTGGTTCATGTCATAATCGTCTTGCTCGTTGCGTCAATGCAAATAATATTTCAGATAAATTCTTTTCGAATTTGATCCTTATATTAGAAGTGAATGAGTTATATTATTCACAATAATATTTTAGATATTAACTTCATACAAGTTTTATTTTATCCTTATATTAATGTGAGTAATAAAATTATTATCCATAATAATATTTTGGATATTAACACCCTTTATATTTTTTTATCCTTATATTAAAATAAATAATTATTATTACTCCTAATAATATTTTGGATATGAATTCCTTTTAGGGTTTTTTTATCCTTATATTAAAAATGAATAATTTTTCTTGCAAAAAAAATTAAATATTTTTAAATATAAACCAAAGTCCTTTGAAATTTTACAAACTTGCTGCAAAATCCAATGCAATATATTCAGTCGGCAAATATAAATAAGTTATAAATGAGAATCCCCCCCTCCCTCTTATTTTTATTCTTCTTCTTCTTCTTCTTTCTACAAAAAGAAAATACTAAATAACCCTTTCTATAAAGAATAGTGCTTGAAATTAAGCACAAGATAAACTGGTGAGGTGGGGGCTTAAAGAAATGTTCTTCTATGTGACTTTCTATATATGATGATGCCTCCAAACAAGTTATGTGTTTACCTTACTATATAAGATAACGAATATACAATATATGAGACCTTAAGTAAGAGTTATAAAGAATGAAATGTTTGCTAAGGCTTAAAATGAAAAACAAAAAAAACATAATTATGCTGATAGGTATATAGGTTACCACATGTGATGTATAGTCTATGATGTTGGTAATTAACTCATTTTACTTGTGAGGTTTAAGATATGAATTTCGTTGATTCATAAAATAAAAGAGTTCATATAAATATTATGTTTTACAAGGGTCTTTATGTACTCCTACATGTTGAATAGATGGGCTAACCACATGGTCAATGCTCAAATGAGCTATTGTACTAAAATGGTTGTAATACACATATTTTATGATTAAATTGTATTACAATATGGCCAATGCTTAGACATTTAAGTCATAATTTTTGTTAATTCATAAAATAAAAGAGTTGATAAAAAAATTATGTTTTACATGAGTCTATATGCATTCCTACAGGTTGATGGATAGGTTACACATGGCCAGTGCTCACATGGGATATTGTAGTAAAGTGGTTGTAATAGACAAATTTTATGATTAAATTGTATTACAATAAAAGGACTAAAAGACATTGTTAGATTTATATATCCATTGGTTGATAAACAAGTGTTATATATGAAGAGAATAATTATTTTAGGGACTCTAATAGAGGAGACTTTACTGAAATTATGATAGAAATTAAGAGACATAAATCATAATTGTATAATTGAGATATAGACTAGAGATGAGTTAAATAATATGATAAGAATATAATTAGGTGGATAAAAAGTCAATACGATTTATTGACGTTAAAGGAATGAAAAAAAATTGACCTTATGTTTCTTTGATGTTCAATACTCAAAGTATCCTTTAATATTGTGGAAATTCAGGGCGTTACAGGATGAACACTAACCATATGGGTTTGCCCAAACATCTGACTTTTATATTTATTATTTTCTCCTTGGTGCATACATTACAAGCGTCAAGATAATGGATAGTGTTGTCGCTCTTAAGTTGTGTGTATAACCCACTCAGACATCAAAATATGGTCTTTTAAGGTGTTTTTAAAATCATACCATCAAGTTGTTTCCAAGAAGCTCCGACATGTCCTTGATCGCTCATTCTTTCATTCTCTTTTCTCTTCTTTATTTTTCTCTCCTCTCTCTTCTCTCATGACATATTAATATTATAATGAATATTTCAGCCCCATTTCCTTCTTTTCATGCATGTGTATATAAAGGTAGGGAAATGTGTTTTTACATGGGTGAAAGTAGGAGGTGAAATGTTTTATGCAATTGTTTTTATTTTAGTCTATTTGGGACATGGCCCAAATGGAAATTTTTTTTATGTCAGCTTGTTTGGGTCGTATATATTTTTTTATATATTTTTTTTTATGTGCATCATCATATACGTCACTAAGTCTTTCAAATGGACATGTTGAAAAGACTTAACTAGCAGAAGTGGAGGAAAAAAAAACTTAAGATATAAATTTTACCTGATGTGGATAAGAGAATGTTACCATGCTAGACATTTGAATGTTTACCTATTTGTGTCTTATGAAGTGTCTGCATGAAAGCTTTCTTCATGTAAATTTCTGATACTATTCTTTTAAAAAGGATTTTTGATCCTTTTAGAGATAAGTAATCGTGGAGACCTGAATAAAGATCCTTAATTATTTTGGAGATGTTCGAGACATATAAGGAGATTTAATTAAGACATATTTAAAGATATAAAGACTTGGCATAGAGATTTTTCATAGAGACATGTATGGAGACAAAAGATCTCGCTGTAAAGATTTTCATAGAGATATATTTAGATATTTTAATGTAGATTTTTATTAGAGACATTGGAGATATGAAGAAAATCATTTTTTTTTATTAAAGATTTGAAAAGATGGAGATATAATTCCTAGAGCTAATTTAAGGATTATTTAATCTAAGGTAAATCATCAAGTGTGCAGACTTTTGTCCTTTTATTCTCAAGTTTTGTTTCCTTTTTCATGAAGTGGTGAAAATAACCTTTGATGATCAATTTTTCTATCTTCTTTTTCAAGGCATGACATTCTTTAGTGTCAAGCCCATGATCATGATAAAAAAAAAAGTAAAACTTATTAGTGTTCCTCGTGTTTGCACCGTTTTTAATGGGATAAGGATATTTCATAAATTATTTCCCTCCATTAATAGTTGACATCTCAGTCTGTGTGGTGGTTAGAGAGGTAGTCAGAAGCTTAGAGAATGTCAAATGATCATAAATGTGTCATTTGGTGTTCATTTTAGATAATCTAGTTAGAGACTAGTGATGTTGAGGATACTAGTTACGTTGACTTTTTCCATCCTAATAGAATTTTTCGCTCACTATTTAATCAAAGTTATAAAGCCTGTTAATCAAAGCTTCTCTGGAAATAGGTTTAACGAGTCTTTCCACGTTGAACATTTCCTCTTTGAACCTTTGAAGATAGGTCATAGTGCTCTCATCTTCTCTATGTGTGATAGAGAAGATCTCAATGGTATTATTTTTGGTAACTCTATGATACCATACATGAGCAGATCCATATTGCATTGTTTGAAAAACTTTACACATTGCATCACTATCTTATATGACAAGCTCTATGATGCTTCTCATATTTTATATGTATTCTCAATATCCTGAGCTTGTTGAAATCTTCCCACTTAGTGGTGAAATTAGTTACTCTCTTTTATCTTAGAGTTTCATTAGCATGGAAAATATTTTTTATGAAAGGTGATAATCTAGTTTTTAGTTCAATTTCCCATAAATTATACCTCTAGTAAACTCGTGAAGAAACTTTCATAAAAAATAGGTTTTCCACAAGCTATGATCCTAGGCTAAGACATATGGATTTGAATATGAGCTTGGTGTATGGACTTGGTTATCCTAAAAATATAAGCTCCTTGTAGAATGGGAGACTCTTTGATACTTAAGTCAATAGGGGTAAGAGAAGAAAATAATGTATGAAACAATGGAGAGAAAAATATATTTTGTTTGAAGTATTTAGTCTAAGAAGCTTATAACCTATTAGGTTTACTTGGTATTCCATGTTTGAAATGTTTAGTCTAAGAAGCTTACAACCTATTGGGTTAACCTGGTATTTCAAGGTATTTATAGACCTTGGTCACGCTCATTATAAGATGTGAAGAGTTTCATAATTGGTGAAAACATTAGTTTCCATCATTGGCTGTAGTACCTTGCACTTTATTGGTGAAGAAGTGGGTGAATGTGAGTGCTACGTTGGATAGAATGAAGAAATAGTTGACTAATTTACATGGAAAGTGATTTGTGTTTGTAATGTCGATCATTGGCTAGAAAAAATAGTGTCAACCATCATAAGAAAATATTATGTGCATTAGTTCTACATTTTGACTCCTTAGAGATTGAAAAAATATTTAGATATATGCATAATGGACAATCAATGTGGTGAAAAAGAGAGAGAGGCAAAAGATATACGAGAGGAAGGAGGAGAGAGAATGTGTGAGAGAAAAAATAAGAGTGAAGAGAAGAGAAATGGTAAGGGCTAGCTATTTGGGATAGAAAACATTTAGTTATTTGAATTGAAGCCCAAATAGTCAATTTTTATTTTTATTTTTCTCCTCTTTATTGGTGTAATAAACTCACTAGGAGAGTAGGTAGTGTTGTCTCCTTTAGATGCTAGTGGTGTTGGAAACCTAAAAAGCAAATATATTCTTCCAAGGTGTTTAAGGAATCATCTCATCAAGCTCTTTCCAATGGTGTTGAGGGTGTTGAAAATAAAAGTGTGTGTTTTGTGATCCATTCATTCCTTTTTTTCTCCTTCCATTTGTCTTTCATCTCTCTTCTCTCATGTCATATTAGCATTGTAATGAATATTTCCATTTCTATTTCCTTCTCTACATGTATGTGTACATAAAGATAGAGAGAAGTCTTTTTGCATGGGTGAAAGTGGAGTATTAAATGATTTATGCAAATGTTTTTGTTTTGATCTGTTTCGTTTAGGTTATTGCCCAAACAAACTGGTTCTTTCTTCTTGTTTTTTTTTTTTTTTATTTCAATTCATTTAGACCATAACTTAAATGGATTGTTTTTTTATTTTATTTCACCCATTTAGGCTATGGCCCAAATGGACACAATTTAGTCTGTTTGAGTAAAGCGCACCGTCAGGAAGGATATTTAGCCAGGATTAGTTAAATGTGTGATTAAAGCTATTTATGGCTTTCGGAGCGAGGAGTTTCTAGAGTTCACCATGGACTAGAAAATATTATTATTGTTTTCTATTATTTTTGTTAAAATTACTTCTCTATTGCAAAACTTATGGCATAAATTACAAGTTTTTACTTTTGAACGGTGGGATACATGTTATTATATAAGAAAAGGTTTAAAAAAATTATTCAATATACACAACATTGTTCTTTCCTCTCTCATACAAGATGAATTCATAGATAATAGATGACTAGAGATCATCCCACATCATGTGATTGTAAGAAAATAAAATAATATAAAAGATTAAGAAAAGACCACCACCAACTAAGCTTAAGTCTATTGAATAAAACTTAAATTCTACTATCAAATTAAATATGGTATCAAAGTCTTAAAAACGCTCAATGTTCTAGCAAGGATTCTAGAGTCTACGCCACTTGATAAAAAAAATGACTTCTAAGTGAAAAAGGTGTTAGACTACATATCCCACATATATTAATTACAAGAATATCATTCAATAAAAAAGATTTAGTAGGAGTCACTAACAAGAATGCTTAAAAATCTTGGATAGAATACTATTAATTTAATAATAAGTGCTTAAGAAATCTCCATATGTAATGGGTTGTAAACACTTAATTTGTCCATTTTATCATTTTTGTTAAAAAATTCATTTCAATACAAAAACTTAAGTTGTTGAGTTAGTCATCTACATTGGTTTTATATTAACTCTTTAACATACTATTGTAGGTAGGTTTAGAGAATCTGAAGGTTTTGAACAGTTAGTTGCAAATTAATCATAACTAAATCACCTAAAATGCGTAGTAAATTGATTTTATGGATTGCTGAGATAGAGTTAAGCCCAAGAAAAGGCATGATAGCATCAAATAACCAATCTCAACAAAACAAATCTATAAATTTCGATCAAACAATTGGATCGTGCTCAAATTTTGCATTTAGATTTTATAAACCCGATCTGAGAGGAGGTCATCTCACTATAACTAAGTGAGGTTTGAAAGGTCTTCAAATTAGGCCTAGAAGATGATGTTTCAATATATATAAAGGCATAAAAGATGATGTGCAAATACATTCATTATAAATATTTCTCCCAAATGAGGGAAGTAGAAACAAGTTAAAAAAGAAAAGGAAGTAAAGAACCCAGCAAGGTTTAAGAGGATAAATATTTTGTGATTGATTGTTTTTTTATTCCAACTTTACAAGGATGTAGGGTATATATAGGGTGATGGTATGAAACAACTATTAAGAAAATTAAATGGAGAAAATTGTATTTTTTCAATAAATAATATGAAATCTTTTTAGTTTAAATATTTTAACTTAAAAAAAATAATATCTTTCCAAAACCTTTTTAAATAATCACTTATCTATTTTCTAAGTCATTTTTCTTTTTATTATGCTTAACTTTCATTCTTATACCTATCATGAAAATTATGGTGTATAGTTGTGCTTTCATTTTGGGTATTAGGTATTAATGAAATTCCAATTAAAAAATAAAATCTAACTTTCATTATGGCCATTTTATCCCTTTGCTGTTTCTTAGAAGGTTACGTGCTTTTGCACAAACACTAACTATTTTGCACATCTTTTTGTAACATATAATTAGATCTAGCATGACAAAAACTGCAAGCATAAGTACGCCCATATATTTCATCAAAAAAGGAACGTACATGTGGATGATATACACCCCAGTTTATTTAAATTAGGTGTTCTGGTATACTCTTCTTGGTGATATTTTTTTATTTTCTTCCAATATTTCTTTTGATTTTTTTATATTTTCTCTTTTCCTTTTTTTTTTTTACTTATGTGGGGTCCCAAAAAAATAGATAACAAGAGATGCCCTCTCTTTATAATACTTACGGAGCAAATACTAGTTAAGTGATTTGCATAGTAAGTTGTAAATGTAAATGAACTATTCTTCAAAACTAAATTTCTCAAAGCTTTTAGTTCAGCTGAATTGAAACTCTGTCTCTGTAACAATTCTTTTTAACCAAAACTATGATCAAACTGTTTATAGCTTAGTTAACCTCAAATCCTAATCTGATGATTTCCTTTAATTAAAACAAAAACATATGTTTTCAGCTTGATCAACCTGAAATCCCAATCTGGTGATTCTTTTTAACAAGAACCAAAATCTTTATCTGCAGCTCAATCAACCTGAAATCCTAATATGGTGATTCCCTTTAACTAAAATCAAAATCTCTATCTGCAGCTTAGCCAACCTGAAATCCCAATCTGGTGATTTTTTTAAACAAAAACCATAATCTTTGCCTGCAGCTCAATCAACCTGAAATCCCTCTCTTGTAATTCTCTTTAACCAGAATCAAAATCTTTGTCTGCAACTCCGTCACCTTGAAATCTTAATTTGAGGATTCCTTTTAAACAGATCCAAAATCTTTGTTTGTAACTCGATCAACCTGAAATCCCAATCTAACGACTCCTTTTAAACAGTACCAAAATTTCTTTTTATAGGTTAAGCAACTTCAAATCCCAATCTGATGATTCCCGTTAACCAGAACTTTCACAAAGACTTTTTCCTTATCAATTTTTTTACTTGTTTAAGTCTAATGTCAAGAATTTTTCTATAAAAATAAAAACTTGTGAAATATTTTGGGGTTCAATGCACGCATTCTTACCTAGTTTGGAAACATAGGTCTCACCCTTTCTTTGGTTTTCTATGAACTCTTTTTTTTTATGTGTAAGCTTGTTCATGTGTTTGAAATTGTATGCTTAAATCAGGATTGGTTTCTTGTGCTGCCTCTCTTACCCATTAACATTATTGGGAAGAAGTCTCCAACTTTGGTTTCTTGTGAGGGCCTTTCTTACTCCACTAAATATATGATTTGGCATTGCTTTCTATCATGCTTTTGTCGATGCTTTAATTACTTTTTTTTTAATCTTTAGGGCTTATTTTATGTTGTGTTTTAACACCTAAATCTTTTTTAAAAAAGAAAACCTTTAAAAGACTTGGTTTTATTCATGAAAACTAAAACTTTCAATGTATGCATCAAAATAGTTTCTTAAGCAATTCCCATTAAGGGTTTTATCAGATTTAGAATAGGCGTTTACTAGAGGTGACCTTTTGTTTTAGTTTTCAAAAGGTTTAAAGTATTTACTTGAAAAATATATACAGAATAATTTATTTTTTTGTTTCATGTTAGAATTTATATTTTTCTTACATGGGTAAAACTGGGTGGCTATTCATTTATCATGTCGTGTGAACAATAAGATCATTGTTTATCAAACTAAGTTGTATGCGCTTAGTTAGAAAGGATTTAAAGCCTGTAATGCAAACTATGACTATGGATTATGAAAAAAAATGAATGTTTTTTGGCTTAAAAAGGTGTTTGAGGGTTTAAAGACTTAGGATCATCTTCTTCTACCTATTTTCTCTTATAAAGTCGTCTCATAGACTATGTTTGGATAGACTATCTTTTGTAATGCAGAGTCTTGCTTTGGGGTCTTTATTTCAATCTTAGAGCATCATTAAACCAAATTTATTTTTCTTTTCCTTTCTTTACTTCTTCCTTTTTATGACAATGCCCGTTAATGTTAGGTTCGTTCATAGATCCATGTGTGTATTTTAATAGTTTGCTCACATTTTCTTTTTGCCCCTCGGTGTTGGGTGTGATTCTAGTCAGGATTTTTACATAGAAAAAATTATTTAGGCTCAAATAAGAACCACAAGGGATATATTCTTAGAAAGTGAAGGAATAACAAAGATGGTATTTCCTTATTTCAAACACACGTCGATAAGATTTATAAACTTTGTTCTTTTTTCTAAAAGATCTTGCGGGTGATTATAGAGAGTCTACCAACCATTTATCCATGCAATTCAAAATGTTATTCAAAGGCAGATTTTTATCTCATAATTAGCTTTGGTTTGTTTGGTTTGTGACACAACCAAAGAGTTGATGTCTTCTCCCAATTGTAGAAGTGTCGAAGTAATAAATAACCCGACAAGACCGGGGTTGAACCACAGGGAGGTTAATTGTATAAAGTACAAATAAAGAAATAGATAATAATGGAAAAGGAATTGAAGAGAGCTTTGAAATGTGATATCGATATAAGGATTAAACAAGGATAAAATAATTATCAAGGTTAGAGGATCCACTAATGGTATTTCAAACAAGTATAGTATAAACTCTTTTTATTACTCAACTGGAAACCATACATAAAGGAGGTTCCAATCGGATTATAAATTGTTAACATGATTACATTAGTTATCTTATTCGAATAATGCTAATACTTGTAAATGTTATCAGGTATTCATGATTATAACTTATGTTAACAACAAATCAAGTTCCTTTCATAGCACAGGTGTCGGTTATACCATACTGTTGGGCTATGAAAGTGCCAAGTATTTGTTGTATCAAGGGTTATACAACATAAATCTAGATTAACCTTAACAAGGAAAGTATTAAAAGTGAACAAGATATCAAATACAAAACATGTTAGTATCAAACATTAAAGTCCATGTTGAGTTTATACTATACTTATTCTTACACCATTAGTGTAACCTTTTCACCTTGACATACTAAACTTAGCTAAACATCATGAAAGAGAGAAACATAAATAAATAAGATACGAACATAAATAAAATATAAGTTAACTAAGTAAAGGAAAGGAAATGAAAAGCATAAACAAGAGATTAATATAAACAAAACTTAAGCATTACAAAAATATAAAGAAAGAGAGCAAGAACATGATCTTGATATGAAAACCAAGATGCCTAAATGCATGGAAAATACCTCATTTTATAGGCCAAAATTCGAAACTATTGATTTGATAACTAATTGTTGAGTTGGTGGCCAACTCTTGACTTGGTAACAATCCTTATCTTCTTGTCTGCCGAAAACATCATTTCTAACATCTGAATTTGAACATATAGTTTTCATGAAAGTTCTAGGAAATTGTCTCAGATTCCAACTAAAAATGAATCGGTGCATTTGGACTTCTAGAACTCGAGATATGACTTGAATACTAAACAATGTCTGGGCTGCAGGACAGATTTCGACTTCTCCGTTGTTGCTACAATTTGAACTTGAAAACGATTATTTTGAATCTTGGACTCTTCATGAAATTATGGTCAGTTTATACAGTTAACCTCTTTGTGGTTCGACCCCGGTCTTGTCGGGTTATTTTGTTACTTCGACACTCCTACACTTGGGAGAAGACATCAACTCTTTGGTCGTGTCAGTTGTAAGCACCTAGATTTTATAGTTTTTTTATAGGCTAGTCATTATCCATTTTATCATTTTTGTTAAAAAATCATTTCAATACAAAAACTTAAGTTGTCAAATTATGGGCAGTCATTATCCATTTTATCATTTTTGTTAAAAAAATCATTTCAATACAAAAACTTAAGTTGTCAAATTAGTCATCCACAGTGGTTTTATATTAACTCTTTAACATACTATTGTAGGTGGGTCTAAAGAATCTGAAGGTTCTGAACAGTTAGTTGCAAATTAGTCATAACTGACTCAAAAAAAAGCTTAGTAGATTGGTTTATGGATTGGTGAGATAAAGTTAAGTCCAATAAGAGGCATCATAGCACCAAATAACCGATCTCAACAAAACAAATCCATAAATTTTGATCTAACTTTTGGATTGTGCTTAAATTTTGTATTTAGATTTTATAGGCCCGGTCCAATAGGAGATCATGTCACTATAAGTAAGTGAGGTTAGAAAAGTCTTCAAATTAGGCCTAAAAGATGATGTTTCAAATATATATATAGTTTAATCCTAGACTTTATATTGGTTTCTCTATTTGATTTAGAATTTTAATTTTGATTTTTATTGCTTGTAAAGGTAAATTATTGACTTATTTAAGGAGTTGTAAATCTCTTAAAGAATTATACTATATTAAAGTGAAATATTTAATAACAAAATACAAATTAGGATTCTAGTAGTTGAGATACTTTTAACATACCTCTGTTTTGTTTGTGTTTGCTTTTTACATATTATATCGGTTGTATCACACACCTTCTTAAGTAAAAGTTTTTTTAACTTAAAAACTTGCATATATCAATTAATATCTTGTGTTTAATTTTTAATAAATAATATCTTTCCAAAACCTTTTAAAAAATAACTTTATTATTATAATATGTAATATGAAAATTATGGTGTAGTTGTACTATTTTATGTTACAATTGATTGAGTCATTTTTCTTTTTATTATGCTTAACTTTCATTCTTATACGTGTCATGAAAATTATGGTGTATAGATGAAATTCCAATTAAAAAATAAAATCTAAACTTTTATTTTGGTCATTTTATCCCTTTGCTGTTTCTTAACCGTGTACGTGCTTCTACACAAACACAAACTATTTTGCACATCCTTTTGTAACATATAATTAGATCCAGCATGACAAAAATTAACTGCAAGCATAAGTACGCCCATATATTTCATCCAAAAAGGAACGTACGTACATGTGGATGATATACACCCAGTTTATTTAAATTAGGAGGCCATTTAACTCTAGTACAGTAGGGCATCCTTTATTATCGTACAACTCAAAAGACTCACGAGGACATTCATCATCTCATCACTCACAAGCAAGTCGTGGCGTAGGAATTGAATTAATGAACTTGGTGGCAGCAAGGAAGGCGTTGTAGGAGGCTAAGTAGCTAACTCTTGAGTTTGAACTTGTTTCACCAGCTACATTTGAAACACCTTGGAACACCACGAAGAGCTTTTCATTTGACAAAGATGTCTGCAAATGGGGACACAAACAAATTCGTTAACCAAATTAATCATGCGTAGCTTCCTAGCTAAAAGGCATCTCAAGAAGAAGAAGAAGAAGAAGAAGAAACACAAACTTTTGAGCTCATAGAAGGTTTTTTTACTAACCAAAGCTACAGAAGCGCTTGTTGTATCGGCAGTTTTTGCATCAAAATTATCGTTAAGGAAGTCTCCGTATGCTTTATTTCGAACGTAAAAATCAGAAGTAGAACTCTTCGATCCAAAGACAACTTTGGGTTCTCCGGGCAGGCATTCATTAGAATAGCATTTTCTTAACTTCATATCCTGCAATGAATAATCAATTAATTATTGTAGGTGATCCACTTGAAAATTCAAAGATACATATATCCCTCAATATTCATGGTCTCAATAAAATCAGTATAGGCTTAGCGATAGTTTTAGTGGTAATGAAGAAGAAACATGCAGCTAATTCAGCTGAATATTCTGAGATTGACAAACCTTGAGCGCTTCAGTGGCAGCATTATACCAGGATTTGGTGATGGGAAGCCAGAAAACTTCCTTGGGTGCTTCACTTGGAGAGAACATCTTAATTTTCTCATACTCTACAGTCCCCAACAAGTTCTCTCCATTCTCTGGATAATTGAAATCTCCAAATACCAGTTTACCTTTCTCCGATCTGAATTTCTGCATGATATAGAATTGATTACGTAGTAGTAATTAGTCCTAGCACCACTGCGGATATACAATGTAACAACTTTTTTTATTTTTATGGATTATTCTTGTTATTTGTCAAGATTATAATCTATCATTGTTATTTCTTATTAGCTATATATTAGACTACATCACTGTCACTATGTCAGATATGATGTACGTCTTCTAAAAAATCAACTTTTAAAACAAAAATAGAAAATGAAAACCATAAATAATAGCAAAGGCCCTACGCACCTTCCAGTTCCAAACTCCTGTGAAGGCAACAGCCTGCGGCACAGAAACATCACCTGGAACCATCGTTTTCTTATCCAAGCTTCCAGCATTCCCAAAATAGATGACTCCGTGAATGCTGAATCTAGCTAAAAGGATTTGCAAAGTTGTTGCCATATTTACCTGTCATAAAAAAATATGTAAAACACGAAAGATGCAAGTTTCTTTCGTTAAAAATAAACAAAGGTGGAGTTAGTCTTACTGAATGACTCCCTGTCTTGACATATACAATAGAAGAACCGTTTAGTGTCCCGCTATGGAACCTTCTGCCCGCAATGTCAACAGAAGAGTCTTCACTGTCAGGGCTATAGAGTCCAGAGTCTTGCAGAGCCCTTTCGTTGTTATCAGACGTAAAAACAAGCCCTAAGCGAAGGTGTGCGATTTTGCAGTTGCTTCTCTCGATTTCAGCAATGGGGTCTCTCAAACTCGCTTGCATGGACTGCTGTGGCATAACCAGCAGCAGCCCAAGCAACAGCAGTGCTGCCAAATTGACTGTAGACATTCTATGTAGCTCAAGTGTTAAGTAAAGTGAGAATACTTTAGATAAATGCAACTGCTTTGTGGAATGATGGTATTTGGGTGCTCCTCATGTGCCTTTATATAGAAATCGACCATAGCTTCTTTTTTAACGCAATTACATAAAGGCCCTGTATTGTTATAATTGACGTTTAATATCTCGATGCCTCTCTCATAGTGTTTTTTTTTATATAATTTT
>Ga0325410_1005741_pt1 | contig 13675 bp, 3 predicted proteins | sample PopdelMetagenome_16_FD_206182 | JGI IMG/M metagenome (GOLD analysis project Ga0325410, IMG submission 206182) | Populus deltoides microbial communities from Bellville, Georgia, United States - Xylem-PdIQD-R3 | ecosystem: Host-associated > Plants > Phyllosphere > Stem > Wood/Secondary xylem... | reverse complement strand
TTAATGAGTGCGGCATAAAAATACCTTTTATTGGGAAAAAAGAAAATAAAAAGAGGAGAATAATGTGTATGTATTTTATGCATTTATAAATCGGTCCATTTTACTATGTTCTTATTTATTTATTATTATTGCTCATAATTGATTTTAGCTAGCATGACACAATGATTAAGACTCGATATTTTTATAAATTAAAACTTTTTACATGTAACATCTCTAATTTTCAAAACACTTTAAAAATCATAAACTTTTAGAAAATTGAGGAAAATTTTTTCTTTTAACATGTTATGTTTTAAACATGAACGTTAATCTTTAAAATTTACATGTACTTTACCTAGCTTTCTATTGAAATTTCATCAAAATTTCTTTTATATTTAGAAAAATCCATGTTACTGACATTCACATATACACTTCTAAAACAATTCTCAACCCATGAACCAATAATCCTAAATCACTTTTCATGTGCAAATCATTTATCATGTTCCAAAGACTTCGATTTTCATTCATAATATCAAGTAACCATGTAATAAAATACTTAATTAAAGAAATTAAGTAAGACATAATTAGAGTTCATCTAAGCATGCATCAATTCAAATATACAAGACTAATGTAATATACAAGTTTATAAATTTTTATAAGCAAAGGTCAAACATTAGTATTATATCTTTATCAATAATTTCATTACTTTCTAAATGTATATTTCTACCTAATCAACATAAAAAAAAAATAGTAATATTTTGAGTGAGGCTATTCTTGATGAGTATAAGACAGATCTGAAGACACAATAAAAACATTATAATCAAATTACATAATTTAATCACATCCATAACAATAATTAAAAGTACAACTAATCTCATTTATAAAACTCAAGATTATCAACTTACTAATCTCTTTTAATATACATGTTATTATCGAGATCAAACACCTTAATATCTTTTAATATACATGTTATTATCAAGATTAAACATCCTAATATCTTTAGTTACTCTTATTTCGGGTCTAACTAAATCAATGTTGATATCACTTTCATTCAATATCACTAGTCATCATCCCATGACTAATTAATCTAGAAGATGTTGATACCAAACATTTTAGTATCATTAGCCTTAAATGCCTTGGACAACTAATCAAGTTTAACAACCGTATTTCTTCCAAGTCAATGTCGATATCAATGTAACCACATTGATATCATTAGCCTTCTTCTACTAGAATGACTAATCAAGTCTGATATGATAATAACCTTTTCTAAGAAATGTTGATACAAAAGCCTTCATATTGGTATCACTAGCCTCCATTACCTGAACGGCTAATCAAATTCAAGATAATATTGATATTAAGGTAACCACCTTGGTATCATTAGCTTTCCTTACCTAGAACAACTAATAAAATTCAAATCAATGTCAATATCAATGTTATCACATTGATATCATTAGCTTCCATCACCTGGACAACTAATCAAGTTCAAGTCAATGTCTATATCAATGTTACCCCATTGACATCATTGACTTTCATCGCTTAGACAGCTAATCAAATTCAACTCAATACTGTTATCAATGTTACCTCATTGATGTCATTAGTTTTCATCACTTGAACAACTGATCAAGTTTATTTTCTATTTTTACCGAATTAATGTCGATGTCAACCTAGCTGACATCATTAGCTTTCATTGCATGGATAGCTAATCAAATCATTCTCACTTTTTTCTTTTATTTTAATTAGGTCATGAAAAATAGATAATGACAACAAATAGACCAAATTTAAAAAAAAGTAATAATGATAACTTAGGAAATAAATTTTTTTTTGTAAAAATAGACAAACAATGAAAGTCAATTCTCAACCCATTAAATACTAAAGGACAAAATTGGGTAAAAAAGACACAAAAAAAAAAGACTCGATTCAATCAAGGTTAGAATGACAAACCTGTACTCGGGGAATAAAGGGCAAGCCAACCCAAATTAACCAATCAAACTCGCGATCCAGGTTATGAGATCCAAATAATCCAGTATAAAAAAAACATAAAAAATCACAAAGCTAAAACAAAAACAAGTAAAAAGAATGATGCCAACATGCGTTAACTTCTCAAACTTGAGATTCAGGGCATTAGACCAAAAGCATCATATCTAGAAAAACCATGAAAATTTATTTTCAACAAATTAAATATTGAATTATTTACATGTAAAAATAATAGCAATTAAAAATAATAATAAAAAAAAGACAATTAAAAGAATAGAGATCGAAATTGATATACAAAATAAATTTTATTTTTGATTGAAGGGTGAAATTGAAATGAAGAATTAATTGAATAAAAAGATCAAAAAATCATAAGAATAAGGATCAAAATTGAAATAAAAAAATAAAAAGAATTGTTTTGATTGAAGGGTGAAATTAAAAAGAAAAATCAATATAACAAAAGGTCCAAAAAATAATCAAAATAATGAGGACCAAATTAGAACAAAATAATATTTGGAAAATTGGGATTGAATGATGAAATCAAAAACAAAAAAAATCTATAAAAAAATAAAAAACAAGAATTAGAAATCAAAAGAATCAGGACTGAAATAGAAATACCAACAACAAGGAGATCATGTTGTAATTTTTAGGGGAGGAGAGTGAAAAGAAAAAAAAAAGATCTATCGGTGACAAATCAGACCATCACTACTGATATGCATCATACCGCCAAGAAAAGGATACAGTGGTACTTCCAACAACACAGTAAAAATGTATTTTTAAGCACCATTACACATACCGCCTAAATAGCCCACTTGCCAAAGAGTGTGCCATGCCATACATGCCCCAAACTTTTTGTTTTCTATTATTTTTTATATTTAGTCAAATATCAAATTAGCCCTAAATTATCTTGATAATAATATAAAAAAAATCATTGTGAATAGACAAAAAAAGTCCGTTTAACACTAGTTTTAAAATTTTTGCTTTTAAATGCATTTTTGTTATTTCATTGTTTTTTATTTATTTATTTGGTCAAATACCAAATTGTACCTCAACTGAATTGATAATAACAAAAAAAAAATGTTGTGAAAATATAAAATTACCTCTTGATTCCAATTTTAATTTGTTTTTATTTCTAATAGTATTTTGATTGTTTCACTATATATTTTAAATAGAAAAAGATTTATTTGTCACCATTCAATTTAATAATAACCAATAAACATTTAAAAAAAGACCTAAACATCCTTAATAATCAATGCAAGGATTTTTGTTGTAGGAAAAGTAAAATCATCACTTTATTGTTCCAGTAAACAATGTACATGAGTTTGTGTCTATAATATTTTCTCTAAGTACAATTAATTCTTTTTAATAACATGTCATGCCATGAAGAATATTGTCATGTTGCAGCCAAAAGTTTTGGTTTGACAATGTTTGAATTATGTTTCTGAATTAGTTTTCATGTAATAAATAAATCTTTTTAGGTTGGTCAAATGTAAACTATATAAATTAATATCAATTTGAGCATGGTCACACTTTCTAATTATATTTTAAAAAATTTATACTTTACATTCTAAATTAATATCAATTTAAATTTGTAATAAGAAATAAAAATATTATTGACTTGATTTTCATTTTTTTCAAATTTCTATCTTATTTTCCTTTTTTTCCTCCTTTTCTTTTCTTCGTGCCTCTCTCTCCTTGCAATCTCCCTTCTCTCTCCACCAGAGACCAAACTAGGTAAATAAAACCCCACTGATATTATTTTTCCATTATTTCTTCTTCTCGTCACTAGGTCTCATCACACCCACATCAGTCACCACCAAGACCCATCTAAGTTGTACAACACCGTGAGGCCCTTCACCAATTTTATGTTTTATCACATTGTTTTTCTCTTTTTCCACCACCACCGCCACTATCTATCCTCTTACTTACGGCCCCACACCACCACCACATCAACCTAACCTATCGCTCCACAATCCATACCCAAAACATGGTCATCTTTTTATAAACCCAATAACCAGGATGATGGTGTTTAAGAATAACAAGTCGCTCCCACTCCACCTTCTTGGCGTATCTTTTTTTATGGGTCCGATAGCATCACCATCACCCAGTTCATTTCTGGCCAACATTTTTACAACTACAACATGAGGCCATCTTCGATTTGCTTGGGGATGAGTCTAATGTTAGGCCTGGTGGTTTTGATGTTACAACAGACAAGAGCTATTACAGGCATAGCCAGCCCAACCGAGACCGAGAGTGAAGGGAGAAGAGGAGGAGGAGGAGGAGGAGGAAGAAGAAAGAAAAGGAGGAAAAAAACAGAGAACAAGCGATCCATCCCCCCTCTAAATTTGAAAACATTCTTATTTTGCTTTAGCTCGTACAAAAGCTCACTCCCTGCGTCCAAGTTACAACTCCCCGCGTGGCCATATATACTGAGCATGCCAGTAACCAATGCCCATGATTCCTACCTTCCTTCCTCTCGGGAATGGACCTGAGGGTTTTTTACTCTTTTCCCCGGGAGGCTTTCGGTAACAGAATTCCATGTGACCAAGCCTTTTGTGGATTTGATCGAATACTAGGCCTTCGTTTTTGTCAATAACTTTATTTAGTACCCCACCAGATCGGTAACATTTTCAGAGTGGGCTTTTACATAAAAATTATTTATAATCTTTCTTTTTATTGTTTAAAACTGTTTACGCGTATATCTTCTTTCTGTTTTTCTATGTATCTTGGTATGGGTGTAATTTTGTTAATACTTTTTTTTCCTTGTTATTGTCTAGCTTCGCGTTAAGAATCTTTTGATAAAAAAAAAGATTGATGTAATTTAAAATTTTAAAATATTAGTTAAATTTTTAAAGTTTTAATAAATCATTATTAAATCTCAAAATATATATAGAAATGTGTTCTTATATTTTCATGAGAAGCACAATATGATTTTATTTGTTCTTAAAATACTTGACCATAAACAAATTAAAATACTTAATTCTTTTTTCTTCTTTTTATTATTTCTATCTTTTTTTAATTTTAACATTAAAACAAAATATACATAAAAGAAAATACAACTACACACACTAACATCACCTTTTTTACTATACTGAACTCACACATAACTTTTACATACTCTAAAAAATCAAAAGTTCAAAATAAATCGAACACTAGTAATCTAAATATACACGGCAATGTCTGAAAATTACAGAAAAACAAACCTCGAGAACAGTTCTGGAACACTGGCGGCGCATCTTCTCCACGCGCCACCGCCACTGGCGGCGTGTGGGTTCACGCCTCACCGCATGAAAAATACCGAAAGAGGTTGGATCTGGCTCAGCTTCTTCCACTCTTCACTTTCCTGCCAGCGGTGAGGAATCCTGTCACTTGCAACAAAAAGAAAACGCACAAACAGCAATGGGTTTTAATCGTTTCCTTTTTTTAGATCTGACCATCCTCTGCCTTTTTTCTTCATCCCGGTCCGTTTCCCTTTACTGGTGGCAGATCCGGCCGTTGGTTCATGGTCCGGATCTGCTACGTGGGGTTGAACCGATGAAGAAGATTTAGTTGATGAAGAAGGGGACGATCTGCGACGGCTTTAAGAGAAAAGTGAGATGCCCCTCTGGGGGGCGGCCGCCTGTGTTAGCAGAGATAGGTTTGGGATTTTTTTATCTTTTTTTTAGGGTTTTTCTTTTGCACTTTTTCCTGTTTCAAAATTTGCCCCTCTTTGTAAATTTTCTCTCTTCTCTTTTGTGTGTGTTGTGATTTCTATTTATAAGCAAAGTGGCTTGGTCCTAAAAACACATTGGCCTCTTAACTTCTTTATTTTTTTGTCAATTTTGATTTTTTTTTATATATATATTTTTTAAAAGCGAGCAATATCAATGTCGACTCAACAAGGAAAATCAGTTATTGTAAAATTAACGCGTTAAAAGTTGAATGCATTCAAAATACCTTTGAAAAATTAAATTTTTCTGAGATGACGTTGAAAATGCTAAAAACAATGCAAATATATCAAAAATGCATTTTTGGGGGTTTTCATTGTTTTTTTGCTATTTTTGATTTTTTTTTTGAAAATTTAGCAAAAACATGGACCAAAAATTGGATAGCAACAATATTTATGATCCCTCTATTGTGATACGATCAATATTTCCATTAAATGTCAATGCATGCCAAGAATATATAATTTTACACCTATAATTTAAAAAAAATTAAATTTTTTTATAAAATCAACAATTGAGAAATATTAGAAAAAAAAATTCAAATTTTAAAAATTCAAAAATTTAAAAACAAATATTAGATTGAAGAATGAAATTGACAAACCATTAGCAAAAAACAAAACATGGAGTATTGTAAATATTATTTTGTCATAAAAGAGAAAAAGAGAAAAATAAAATATGTTAAGTCATTGTTATTTATTTACATTTTTTTATTTTTTATTTTTTAATAAATTTTTAAATACTACATTTTTTTTCTAGATGCTTTTCAATTTAGTTTTTCTATTTTTAATTGATATTTTGTTTAGATAAGCAAAAGATAATGGATGGAACCATTGAAGTCCCAATATTTTTAATTAATATACATTCATTGTCCATTTTAAAATTTCAATGAAGGGTTGCAATTTTTTTTTCATTTTAATCTAGTATTTAATTTGTTTCTAAGAGTTTTAGAGATTTTAAGTTTGATTTTCCCCCCTAATGTTTCCCATTTGTCATTTTTTATAATTTGTTTTATCTTTTATTTATTTTTGGTAAAATTTGAATGAAAATAAGCAAAAGGTTTTGCATCTTAATACATACATTTAATGGTTCACAGTTATTCCAAGAAAGCAAAAGAAAATACTTACCTACGAGCAAGAGTAGCACAAGTGGTGTAATGAGCAAAACTATGAGAATGCTTTGTGCATCCAAAGAGATGGTCTTCTTGATATAATTTCCTGCCAAATAAATACACGAAGGGAATGAAAACAAATAGAAACTAAGAAACACAAATAATATTACATAAAGACAATTAATGCTCTTGACATTCGCTTTGGATAGTTTTTTGCTAAACAAATAGAAACTAAAATGAAATTATATGGATAAACTTGCCATAATCTGTGTTAAATTCAAAACAACGTCTATCTTAATGCTCTCATGTGCTAAACAATGCATGTATAATCATATGGAAATGTAGTTTAATTATACATCATATTTTAGCAATCGTAAGATTCTTAATTAAATTATAATAACTTCTTATAAGGAAAATAAAATATTAAAAAAAATATCTATTTATACCCAATATATATACATTAAACTTTTTTAAAACCATCCCTTCAAGAAAAATTATTAAGGAATTTCAAATTGTAATAATTTTAAACTTTTGTATGGTTTTTTTAATAATTTTATGATACTTCTAATTAAACTAATATATAATTAAGTATAATTATCTAAATTAACACCGAATATTTAGATTAACTCTTTGAACCGAATGATAGAAAACTTTCCATCTGTTTTTGTAAGAGGAAGATTGTAATTTAGCCTAATAAGACATGCATGAACTAATCCTTACCGTTTATATGAAAATTGAATTCCAATCCCGATTGCCCTACAATAACAGGAAAAAAAAAAAGCAAGGTAAATATGTGAAATATTGTAGGATATATATATATATATATATATAGAATAAGTGAAAAGGCTAGCATGAACAAAAAGGCTAGAATTTAAATCACAAATAAATTTATTAGTATAAATTTAAAAAGGCTAGAATATTTATTAGTATATTAGTATAAAAGTTGATGTATAGGATTTATATGGAAGATAATCCCTGTTGTCGAAAGGATCTAAGATTAAAGAATGACGAGGGATAGAGAAGCAATCATCCTTCTGAACATCAGCAACCAGAAGTCGAATCGTGAAGTTGCTGTAATGGATTGCCTGAACGTAATATTTTACCGTTTTATTCTTTAAGTATAAAGCTGGGCGGTTGTTTTCACAAGTAAATTCATATGTTTTGTTGCCGCAGCTATTATTAGGATCAGTACTTAATTAGTCGAAAAGGGTAGCTAATATGGATGTTGCCACAAGATGAAGCACAGTAAACAGTACTGTTCTTTCTAGCACTGCAACTCTGGTGGCCTGCTAGGATGACTAGAAAAAGAAGGGCTGGATATGCACCGAAAAGCTGGCGCTTCAATATTCCACTCAATATCGACAGAAAACTTGCAGGGAAATAAAATAATGGTTTTGTTTTGTTACTCTGCCTGCTTATGTATATGTATGTGTATATTATGTGGACTTGAGACCAATACTCTTTTGTAAGTCCCTCAATATTAGCAAGTGATCGATCATGGGTCAAGTCTACGAATTAAAGCATTAGGAAATTACACGAAGAGTTCGCACCAATGAAAAGGGGAAGCCAACTTTGAATATTATTGCAATGGGAAATTACATGAAGGTATTAATATATGACTTTGCCGCAATTACAAAATCAAGGTATTAATATATGAAAAGACTTTGACCTATACAAAATTATAATTTAATTTAAACACAGTCAAGGGCATAGTACTTTAATATTAGCAAAGACAGGGGTCACTTTTATTGTTCATGTGAACATTCAACCATTTAATTTTGCTTCTCGTTTTATTTGAACTTTTTTTCCTTTTAATTTCACGCCAAATTACATTTTAATTAGGTTCAAATTATCATAAAAATACAAAATTAAAAAAAAAGAGGATGAAAAGTGAACAACAAAAATTACTTGCCTCACACCAAATTCATGACAATTTTTATTTTGATTTAAAATTTTATTTTATTTATTTTTAGTTATTGTATTTGAGAAAAGAGATAAAATCACTTTAAAAAGTTGAAGAGAGAAAATATCATCGTTTGAACTACTTTTTAGAGATAACACTTGTTGTTTTTGATGTTCCATTTAACGAGGAAAGTTTAATAGTAGTGATTGTTTTCCTTAAATATCTTTAAAAAAGGAGATCGGGTTTCATTAATTTAGAGAATTTTACTTTAGTTAATTTGCAGTTTTTTAAATGATTTTGAGGTTTTTTTGGGTTACGATGTAATTTGAGGGGTGTCTGTGGTGTTTTGAAGTGAAAAATAAATTAATCTCTTTTATTATTTTAATCTTTTCATTATCCAAGAAAACTTATACATGTACTAAAAAATAAAATGAAATGGTAAATTCTAGTAGAAATGATACAACTATAATTGTTTTTTCCTTTTTTTTTTTTTGTTGTAGTAGGTATCCTAGTGATGGCAAATATATATATATATTTTTTGTTTTTGTAGACATTTTTCTTAGATTTTTTTCCCTCTTTATACTTGGCATATTTATTACTTTAAACTTGGCTTGTTTAATTTATAACAAATTTTTTTATTTTTATCTTCATTGTTTTGTAAATTTTTTTTAGTTTTTTCTTTTCTAACACTTTTTAAAAAAATATTATTTTTTATTCCTTGTACTTGGAATATTTATCATTTTATACTTGTTTATTTATACAATTCCTTTTATTTTTATAATTATTTTTATGATATTTACACAATATCTAGAAAAATAACTGTGATGTGAAAGAGCTAAAAATTTTTGCATTCCGTACTCTTCGAATCACTTGATATTTTTGTATACGAAACCAAGATAAAAAAATTAAAGATGCTAGGACCACTGTCTACTTAATTACCAAGTCAATAGAAGACTGTAGCCAATATACTTGAATTTTCATTCTGAATTAAAGTCTTCATTCTGAATTTTCCACGTTAATAGAAGACCAGTTGGCCAATATACTTGAATTGGGTCTTCTAATTGTGTCTGGCTATGGAGTCCTATCTAATATTCTTAGATATGTCGCAAGAACCAGACTCAATATTTTTAAAAAATAATATAGTTTTAACATAACAATTATTGAGTTGTTTTGAAAAGTGTTTTCTAAGCTAATTTAATTAATCATTATAAAAATCAATTCAAATTGTTATAAAAATCTATTAGTCAATAAATAACTCCTATTAAAGTTAATTCAAATTTTTATAAAGATTTAATGGTCAAGAAATAAAATTTAAAATCTAATAGTTAAAAATAAATAAATTACCAAGAATACACCGAAATTCTGTTTTTAACACACTCAATAACATTAAAAAGATTTCAACGTATCAATTCTAACGAGTATCAAATATAATCTTAACTTAAGAATTTTATGCAAAGTTAATTTAGAATTAATTATAATCTCATTTCATTTATCTAAATCGTGTTTAACAATACTTAATATGTTAAAAAATGTAAAATAAAAAACTTTCAATCTGGTATAATTTATTATTTAAGAGTAATTGATTTAAAAATATGAGCGGGGTTGCGCATAATACAGTTGTTTTTTAAAAAAAATGTTTAATTGATACTCATAACTTGTGCAAACAAACCCATATCATCCTTCCAAAAATTTTACCAAACGACGTCAATTTTTCAAAAAACATCATCCCCTAAAAGTAGACTAGCGAGTTTCAAAGCACGCAGAATCAAAACAAAAGCCCAAGACGCTCTTTACCAGAAGGCTACAGAAGCACGATATAAAAAAAGCCAAATAATCAGAGAAACCAGAGACCGCCCTCAAAGAAGGAAAGAGCGTCGGTCAAATCAACCACCCACCCGCCCGCCAATTTTGACATCGTGTGCACAACCGTCGTCAATCCTTCTTACCAAACTATCAACTAAATTCGTTTCGTTCACAGACCACCATAATTTAAAATGGAGAGAGTATGTACACACATGAATTTAACAAACTAAAAATTAGATCCAAAATAATAGCATGTGTGTTCAAGTACCACTTCGCTGTGGCACCAGTCACGAGAAAAGAAAACATTCAACACGGTTTTTAACAGAAGAAAATATACCAAGAGGTTCACATCCCCAGAAGACAAGATTAAGGACACCACCTTCTATTAACCCAACATCACACAGCCTAACACTACAACCCACGAACCTATCTATCTACTACCTAAACAACTTGGCTTCTGCTGATCAAAAGTCCACTTGTCTCCCATTTCAACATGTCACTTAGGCACGCTCGCCCCTGATCCTCCTAGCCAGCTGGATATCCTTGGGCATGATAGTGACACGCTTGGCATGGATGGCACAAAGGTTAGTGTCCTCGAACAAACCCACAAGGTATGCCTCAGCTGCCTCTTGCAGCGCCAGCACAGCATGGCTCTGGAAACGCAGATCAGTCTGCAAGGCACAAATGTAATCATTAGCATCAAAACACGACCACTTTCACTCATCAAGAAAAACCATTGAAATAATTATATAAAATATACCTTGAAGTCCTGGGCAATTTCACGAACAAGCCTCTGGAATGGGAGTTTCCTGATCAAGAGCTCCGTACTCTTCTGATATTTACGGATTTCACTGCATTGCATGCATTAACATATAAGACTAGGAAATTTATCAGTAACAAGAAATCCATTAGTTAGGAACCATTGACTAACCGAAGAGCAACAGTTCCAGGGCGGTATCGGTGAGGCTTCTTCACTCCACCAGTGGTTGGGGCAGACTTACGGGCAGCCTATAAGCACGTATCAAGATTTATCAATCAAAAGATTATAACAATTTAAAGAAAATTAAGGTGGCCAAAAGGCAAATAATTGAATCTTATTGGATAAAAGAGAGATAATACCTTAGTAGCAAGCTGCTTCCTTGGGGCCTTTCCTCCTGTAGATTTACGAGCAGTTTGCTTGGTACGGGCCATCTATACACACAAACGAAACAAATAACCAGAAACAATCATTGCATCAGGAAGGCCTAAATAAATAAAACATTTTAATATTCATTAACACAAGTCTCCCTTTTGGTCTCCAAGAAAACAGTTGAAACTCTTAAGACTAGAGCGCTTATCTGTTTGATCAATAAAATAGATTAACATGTTAACATTCATTAACACAACTTCATGCACCTTCAGGCCTCACTTTTGGTCTTCAAGAAAACAATTCAAGATCTAAAGACAGTCTTGTAAAGGGCTTATCCGTTTGGTCAAGAACTAAATTGGTTTTCCTAGCATTTTCTCAGCAACCAAACATGACGCTGTTCAACAGATCTTAACAACTAAAGACGTAAAGAAACACATCATTAGAACTAAAATGCCAATACAGCCCTGAATCTCAAACCAACTAACGAAAAGTTAAAATCAATAATCGTAATTATATCAAATCAATTATAGAATAACAATTAATTGAAACTAAACTGACAAAGAAACCCTAAATTTCGAACAAGACCCATCAATTTCAGAAACAGATTCAGGAACCAACAAATTCAAACCCTAAAAATCCCAAATTCCCTCAAAACAGTTTTCAATTACAAACACCACTAAGCCCTTATGACCAATCAAGAAATTTAATTAGAAACCCTAATCAAGAACAGCAGAAGAAGGAAGTCAAGAAAACGCACCTTGGAATCTCTTCAAGAAACCTCTCTCTAAAACTCTGAAATTTTTGTAAAGATTGATTAAAGAAGCAGTCGAGTTATATTTATAGAGATTTAGAGGAGGAATCGGATGGGTACGATTGGGTATCTGTGTGCTTTCTCTCTTTATAATCGAACGGTTCAAACAATGTTAAGTTGTGTTTTCTCTACTTGATGTGACCGGCTAGGATGTGGTTTTAGAGTAATGACGCGGATCGTTGAGGGTTAATTCTCGAATCTTATTGGCTGAAGGACGAAGCCCGTACTTTTCTTGTAGCTAGGAACTAGGAAGTTCAATGTGTGGTTGGTACTATGTATCATGTCTTTTGTCAGATGTACATTCAGATTTAGGAAATTGCAATTAAGGACTTTATTATGTGTAATTTCTCAAAATCGGGTACTATATGCTATGTGTTATCCAAACAAGGGATATTTATTTATAAAAAAAAACTATATAGTGATAACGCTCTTATTAAAAAACTAATATTTAATTCTCTTTCCTTGTCATTTGAATAAGTTGTTATTATTAGACTTTTGGCCCTCGGTATACAAAAGCCGGATTAATATATTTTTAAAAGAATTTAAAAAAATCGTGACTCAAATTATAATATAAACTAGTTCAATAAGCAAGCTTTATTTAATTATATAATAAAATAAAAAACAACCACAATAAACCAATTAAATAAAAAACGATAACGAAAGCATGCATGAAAAGAACTCTGACCATATTTTAAAAAAATTCCTTTCAATTTTATCAAAAGTTTTTTACAATCTTACAAGTTAACATGAAAGAATTAAATGATAAGTAACAAAATATTAAATGATTGGAATAAAAAAAATATTTGATTTTGAAAAGGAATTTACAAAATAGTATTAAGTTAATTTGGGTTAACCCATGAATATGAATTTTGAGAAAAGAATAATTTTATAAAAAATAAAAAGAAATTTCAAATTTCAAATTAAAGCAATATAAAGGATGAAAAAAAAAAATTCAGTATCATGGAGTGTTTTTTTTTTTTTGGCATATCGGTGCTAAAGCGAGCAATTAATTTATGTCACAAGTCAGCAAAACTGTGTAGAATCTTCTATCTAGTGTGCAACATTCTTGTCCTTGTCCCTGCATGGCTTTTTTGGTTTTGGAATACTGGAATGGGATTCTGATGAAGAACATGGTCGTTAGCAAAGGTTATGGCTCACATGTTGAGCAAGTTGCTGGAGGTTGATGAGGAAGGTTGAGATCGGCACCTTTCTATTCCCAAGTTATGCAAGATAAAGGCTGATATTGATAGAAGAGCCGGTGTCCACTCAT
>Ga0325410_1005740_pt1 | contig 13679 bp, 10 predicted proteins | sample PopdelMetagenome_16_FD_206182 | JGI IMG/M metagenome (GOLD analysis project Ga0325410, IMG submission 206182) | Populus deltoides microbial communities from Bellville, Georgia, United States - Xylem-PdIQD-R3 | ecosystem: Host-associated > Plants > Phyllosphere > Stem > Wood/Secondary xylem... | reverse complement strand
CCACCAGATCAGAAGGAGAAGACCAAGAACAAACCAAGAGAAAACAGAAGCAAAACAGATCTAAACAAAGATTAAAATCGACTGGCTTGTGTGTTTTTCTTCTGTTGCAGGTGACGGTGGATGTCACCGCCAGCAGGAAGGGAAGAGGAGAAGAAGCTGAGCCAGACCCACCCATTTTCCGGTGTTCTCGCGGTGGCGCGTGAACCCACGCGCTGCCAATGGCGTGTGGAGGGGACGCGCCGCCACTATTCCTGCGCCCAGAAAACTTCCTTGACACTGTTTCGGCTTGTAGAAGGCTATCCCTGTAATTGTTTTGGGGCTAATTTTTGTAATTGTAAAAATTGTTTAATGTATTTTTTTGTTTAGTTGACTTTTTATAATTTGTAGTGTTGATGTAACAAAAAAGAAAAGAAAAGGAAAGGAAAGGAAAAAGAAAAAAAAGAAAAGTTTAGTGAAAAGGAAATGTGTGATTTGTATTTTGTTTATGAATGTTTTTTTTGTATGATAAAATTGCAAGAATAAAGAAGAATTTAATATTTTGATTTGCTCACGGATAAAGAATTATGAACTTACACGTAAGTCGTATTTCTAAAATTCGATGAAAGAACAAAATTTTTAAAACTTCTTTAACACATCAAGTCCACAAAGCAGCTTACCTCAGGTAGGATGCGTTAGGGGTGTTAATACCTTCCCTAACCACAACCAGTCTCTTACCCGTGAATCTCTGACAAGACCAGCACCCGGGTTTCCTAGTAGCCTTCAATTAAATACTAGGTGGCGACTCCAACGAACGAATCAAAGCAAACCAAAATGAGATGAAAAATCGCCAACCGATGTCGCGCAGGTGACGTGCGACATGGATGTTGCAGATTTTTGATGAGGAGAAGAGTATTTATACTCTATAATTTCTCTTATTTCCTTTAAGTATATTATTATCTTCAATTAAATCAAACCCTCAACATTACCGGGTTTATTTATAATGTCTTGAATTATTTCGCCCGGAAATTTGTATTCAAAAATTTCTGAATTCCTATTTTTATTTAACCATACGCATGAATTTCTTCATTTTATTTCTCATGCAGTTAGTTTGCAATTTAAGCAGCTTTAATTATTATTTTTTTCTGAGGTTTACACACAGGGTATAGTGAACATACCTAGGTCTTTACACTTTTAAGGCAATTTCCTTTGTATGACTGCAGACATATTCTCTCTAACCTTTATTTTCTCATCAACATTTAGCCTTCTTTTGTTGGTGCACAACTCTTTAAGATACTTGGCATATCGTGAAATTTATTTGATTGCATCCAATAATGGATGTTCACCTCCACCTTCCAAAAAGTTCTGAAGATTTTGTTCTCTATCTCATTTTTTTTTTGCTTTACAGATTGGCCAAGAAAATAGGGATGAATTAAAATATTAGAATTTGGTAAGGCAGAATTTTTATTACCTTGTTAGTTGGCAGATTTGATGATTCAACCGGTTCCTCTTTTCTTTATTGGGTGCCAGTTATCGTTGTCTTGATTTGCACTTCTTTGCCACTTCTAAGAGTCATGGCACTTGAATTTTCCTTAGGATTAAGTTTAACATGACTTCTTTGCCACTTCTAAGAGTCATGGCACTTGAATTTTCCTTAGGATTAAGTTTAACATGAGACGGAACCTTTATTTGTTGGCCTATATTTTATGCACTAAAGAAGCCAGCTGTGATATTTGGTTTTCCAAATTTTGAATGCTTACTCTCGTCTCTTGTTGAAATGTTTTTGTATTGGTGGTCAAGGATTTTACAATATCCTTTAAAGACATACTTGCACTTGATGATTATTGAGGAGAAAACGTTGATTTGCCATGAACATAGGGCTAAAAAGACTATTGAGTTAAGAGCTGAAAAGGCAACTGGTTTGGGTGGTCTTTCCACCCGAGGTTGTACTGATTGGAAAATGGGTCATATCTCCTTTGTTGGCTCTTAAATCCACCCATAACATTAACTTGAGGCATGTCATCATCTTGTAATTGAGGGCATCTATTAGTAGGATGGTCTGGGAAAGAGCAAATACCACGGACTTTGACTTGTCTAACCAGTCCTAGAGAAACTTGTCTAATGAGAGATATTTGTTCTAAAAGCTTTGTCTCAATATTAGAATGTACTACCTTATTAACTCTTTGAGATGGATCATCAATCAAGTTTGGAAAATCCTTGATGAAAATAACATTGACACTTCTCGACACTCTTTGAAAAGCAGAGCAATTGGGGGCAATACAATAGACCCTGGGATGAAAAACAAACAATATTCAGATCAGTTAGGGGAAAGAAAGAATCAAATGATGAGTTAGCAAAGTCCATCAAAGTTACGTTTAGCATCTGGCAATGACAAAAGCCTATTGATTACAAATAAAAGTATGAGCGCACTCAGATTAATTAAAGGCAATGATGTTAAAGTATAGTTTATGATCTAGTAAACTCCAGCAACAATTAAGAGAATGTTGCACTGGAAGGACATCCTCATATATCATCATCTTGGGGTTACCCTCTGTAACATGACTATGACTCCTAACAAATGTTATCACGCAGTTTCATTTGAATGAATGTCGAAAGGATGCACACCACCAAAACTGACTATGGGAGAATGTTGCACTAGAAGGACATCTTTATATCATCTTAGGTTACCCTTTAAAACATGGCTATGACTCCTGACAATTATGATTGCATAGTGGCGTTTAAATAAATATCGAAATGATGCACACCACCAAGACTGATTGTTGGACCACCTATTTTAAAGCCTAATGTGCATTTCACCACATGAATATAGATGATAAAATGAACATCATTAAGGATGCTTATGCATTTCTTTTCATAATCTGATTTAACAAGCTGAGAGGAATCCATTGATAAGAACACTTAACACACAATAAAGAGCCTTTTACTGTAAGCTATGAGATGCATGTCTAGAGGACTAGATAGTTTCCAAGAAGATTGATGATAACATATACTTAAAGAGTATTGTTTCAAATGGAGGCAAGTTCATGGCTAATTGACAATCTAGGATGAGGTCGACACTAAAAAAACCTCTTGATGGGTGTTGGTAGGATGCATACAGCTAGTTAAAGAACAGTTCTTCAGAGAATCCTAGAAATGCATGACTTGTTAAACTTTTTCATGATAAATCAAGCAACACCACACTTGGGGGTATTGTCAAACATGATAAACAGTGAGAGCAACCAATAATCATCGCGGACAGTCCAAGATAGGCACGACACTTACAGCTGAGTGGATGGTTAACACATGAATAGACCGGTACATCAAAAGAACAAAGAAGGCTTTGGATAGTAAATAAAGACACCTTTGACGATGGAACATTAAGGAGAGGGGGCCTATATTTCAAACCATGTAAGGAGGCATGCATGTCATCTAACCTCAAAACATTGCACATAATTTTTGAATTGTTACAGAAAAAATCTTCAATGAAGTCTAGCAAGATTGTGGACAAAGAAAGAATTATTTAGTAGATAATAACAAATAATCATTATTTTAACCCTGGAATGAGAAAAAAATGAGATGAACCCTACCATTAGGAAAATCTCAACGAAATGAGAAGATCAACCTTGTCATCAAAAAGAGTCTTCAGGTCAACCCTATAATCAGGAAGCACCAAGTTTTCAAAACCCCGCGATCAGGAATTATGTGGTCAACCCTACCACCAGAATTCCCAACATTTGAAGAAAAGTGAAAAGAACCCTATTATTAGGAAATTCTCAAAGAAAGATCAAGCATTGTCATCATGGAAGAATAAGAAAAGCTTGTCATAAAGAAGATGAGATAAGCCCTACAATTAGGAAATTCTCAAAGAAATAAGAAGATCAACCTCGTTATAAATGTCATAACCCAATTCTAGGTTATTCCCTAAAATTCACTTTTTTTTTCAAAATCAAAATCAAAAAATAAAATAAAGACTGGCAATGTGGAGAAAGTAGATCAAGGAGGACTACAAAAATAGGAAAAAATCAAGCTGCAATTTTTGGAGAAAATTCAAGGCCTAATTGTACCCCATTATGCCTAAAAATAGAGAAAAAAATGCAAATTCAAGGTCAAATTAAATGATTATTGGATGAATTTGCATAAAAATTAAGTCCAATAACATAATTAAATTTTTAATAGGCCAATTTGATTTAATCATGGGCCAAATTAAATTTTAATTATGTTTAAGAATTAATTTGGGTCCAATTGAAGGATTTAATTAAGTGCAAGGACTTAATTATACTTTAAATGGGTCATATTAATTTATTTGGGGCTTAATTGATGAAAAATTAAGTTTGGGAGCCTAATTTGAGCTTAATTGAGAAGATTGGAATTTTAAAAGACCAAATTTAATTTTAACCAAGTTAATTGATTGAAATTAGGGGCCAAATTGCAAGAAAAATGAAGTTTTGGGGTCAATTAGGGGCTCAATTGAAGAAATCCAAGACCAAGGACCATATCGCAATAGGCGTGTAATTTTAGGGCTCCAAAAATAAAATAAAAGCTCGCAATGTTGAGAAAGCAGATCAAGGAGGACTACAAAAATAGAAAAAAAAATCAAGCTGTAATTTTTGGAGGAAATTCAAGGCCTAATTGTACCCCATTATGCCTAAAAATGGAGAAAAAAATTGCAAATTCAAGGTCAAATTAAATGATTATTGTACGAATTTGCATAAAAATTAAGTTCAATGACATAATTAAATTTTTAATAGGTCAATTTGATTTAATCATGGGCCAAATTAAATTTTAATTATGTTTAAGAATTAATTTGGGTCCAATTGAAGGATTAAATTAAGTGCAAGGACTTAATTATACTTTAAATGGGTCAAATTAATTTTATTTGGGGCTTAATTGATGAAAAATTAAGTTTGGGAGCCTAATTTGAGCTTAATTGAGAAGATTGGAATTTTAAGAGACCAAATTTAATTTTTACCAAGTTAATTAATTGAAATCAGAGGCCAAATTGCAAGAAAAATGAAGTTTTGGGGTCAATTAGGGGCTCAATTGAAGAAATTGACAGCCAAGGATGTTTATGTAAAAGGCACCAAACTATAGGGGTGAAATTGACAACAAACCGGGGGTTAAATTGAAGAAATTGAAAGTTTAATGGTCAAGTAGGGGTTAAATTGACAAAATCCGAGACCAAGGATCATATTGTAAAAGACGCATAACTTTAGAGCTGCAATTAAACTTCATCAGGGGGCTTAATTGCAAAAGTTTATGTTCAATTAGAGGTTCAATTGAAAGACATTGAAAGAGGAAGGACTGAAATGAACTTTGGCCAAAATCAGAACTTTGGTACTATTCATCTTCTTCTTTATTTTTCCAGAAAAACTGGTCCAGTCACCTCTTTTGCAGGTGCCTTTAAGGCACCTAACGTCCACCAAAGTTAACCAAACTTGCCCTAAAATGATCATATGCAGTTCTTATACAGTTCCATATCAATAGCGCAGTCTGAATGAAACTTAATCTGCGCCGGCACTGGCCTAAACATGCCAACTCAGGCAGCTTTTTTTTCAGATTTGACAGTGCACCGTGCCTACTTTGAGCCAACGGTTGGGATCCTTTCCAACCGAATCAAGGGTTGAAAATTTTTCCCCTGTGTAGAAACGATTTCCCTCTTCCACCGACTATAAATATAGGTGGATTTCATGGCCTGAGGGAGGATAAACTCGGGTCCAAAAATCGGAAAAAACCAGCCTCCTCCCCAGTTTTTTTCTGCAGCAAGTCTCTCTCTCTACACTCTCTCTCCACCGTGCTCTCAGCGACTCCAAGCCACGCTTCCACCAGCTCGCCTTTAACCCTCTTCACCACACTTATCCCTCTCCACTGAAAGCTCCTCCTTTTCCTCCACGGCGGCAGCAGCCAATCAACACCACCATTTTCGTTTTCTTCCTTCTCCAGTATCGGCAGCAGCAGCAGCACCGACTCCTCCACAGACGCCGCCACCAACTTCAGGGAGACTACCCAAACCACTTCCAACCCCACGCCAGGCCAGTGACAGCAGTTTCTTCTCCTCTGCAAGGTTGCCTCCCGCTTTGCTCCGCCATCTGCAACTGTGAAGTTGCATGCAGAACGTGAACTTACTTACTGTTCACGTTCTGCAATTAATATATAATATTATATTATATCCTTCCTTTAAACAAAACAAAAAATTCCAGAAAAAATTTCAAAAATCCTTTGAAAAAAATTATGATTTTCTAAAATATTTTTCTACCAATTTTACATAATATCGGGTTGTACATTTACATTGTAAAATACAAACCCGGTATTAAAATACCTGGTTTTCTCCGAAATATTTCAAACAAAATTAAAACATTCTCAAAAAGAAAAAATATTTTGTTGTATGCGGCCAAATCTTAAAATTTTTCCAAGCATATTTTTCATATAAAAAAAAATTGCATCTTTTTCATGTTTAAAAAATCCAAAAATGGATATCGTAATCAATTTATAATTATCCATTAGGATTTGGCCAACATGTCAAAAACCTTTTTCTAATTTTTTAGGGTCCAGATATAGACTTTAATATTTGTGGGTGTAAAATTACACAATAAAATGCACCCTCAGGTATTAAAGATACAAAGTGCAAATAGATGCAATGCTAAAATTTAGACTTTAGAATGGTTAGGATTTAACCTGATAAAGTAGAGACTCTCTCATAAAGAGAGATCTGCCTTAAACCTTAGAAATGACCAACGAATGGAAACCCGACTTAGAAAAAAAAAGTCAAACAACAATGCAGCTTACCCTGAATAGGGTGCACTAGGGGTGATGCGTCTTCCCCTTGCACAACCAGTCCCTTACCCAGACTCTCGCAGACCATAGGTTCCTAGTGACCATAATAATAGGTGGCGACTCCTAAACATTAATTATAATTTTATAATTAAATCCAAAAACCCTTCTCAACACACAACACCTCACACCAGGAGGCACAATAGAGAGCCTCCGCCATCGCCAGAAGACGTCGCCCCCACAACAATAAAAAAGAGTCTTCAAGTCAACCTTGCAATCAAAAAGCACCGAATTTTCAAACCTCATGATCAGGAATTATCAGATCAACCCTACAATTAGAAAGCACCAAGTTTTCCAACCTTGTCATCAGAAAAATCCAGTTAATTGTAGTCATCAGGAAGGACAAATGTCAACCTTGCAATCAGGACAAACCGATATCAATCCTGCAAAATCACAAAAATAAAAAAATAAAAAAGCATCAAGTGAAAAGCTTGATCAAACTTTATCATAAAAAAGAAAAGTGAGAAGAACCCTACCATTAGGAAATTCTCAAAAAGAAAAAAGAAGCAAGTTCAAACCCTGCCAACAGGAAGAACACACAGGACTTTGGTTCTGATTAAAGGGGATCGCCAGATGGGATCTCAAGTTAACCTAACCGCAACACCAATTTCAGCTTTGGTTAAAGGAAATTGCCAAACGAGATTTCAGGTTGACCGAGCTACAAATATAGATTTTTTTTGTTTTGGTTAAAAGACGTCGCCAGAAGGGATCTCAGACTAACCCAACCGCAACACTGATTTTGGCTTTAGTTAAAGGGAATCGTTAGATGGGATTTCAGGTTGATTGGGCTACAAACATTTTTCTTTGCTTCTGGTTAAAGAGAATCGCCAAATGGGATCTCAGGTTAACCCAACCGCAACATCGATTTCAGCTTTGGTTAAAGGAAATCGCAAAATAGGATTTCAAGTTGACCGAGCTACAAACATAGATTTTTTTATTTTGGTTAAAGGAGGTCACCAGATGGGATGTCAGGTTAACCCAACCACACACAGAATTTAGCTTTGGTCAAAGAAAATCGCCAGATGGAATTTTAGGTTGACCAAGCTACACACAAACAGACTTTGGTTCTGGTTAAAGAGGATCACCAGATGGGATCTTAGGTTAAGCCAACCACAAACAAAGGTTTTTTGGTTCTAGTAAAAAGGGATCGTCAAATGGGATCTCAGATTGATCGAGCCACCAACATTATCTTAATATTGGAAGTAAAATGAGGAAAAACCCTACCATTAGGAAATTCTCAAAAAAAAGAAGAAAAGAAAAAAAAAGGGTTCAAACACTGCCATCAAGAAGAACAGCTTTAGTTTTTGGTCAAAGGAAATCACTAGATGGAATTTCAGGTTAACCTAACCAAAAACAGAATTTAAAGGATCACCACATCAGGATCTTAGAATAACCAAGTTATTAATGGTTTTGATCGTTGATGTCTGGTTAAAGGGTATTGTTATAAAGATGGAGTTTCAAATCAACCAAGCTTTAAGAAGATCAATTTTAGAAGTTTAGTTTTGTTTATCTTTATAAAACTTACTACACAAAGTCTTTACTCCGTAAGTATTGTAAAAAGGAGGCATATGTTGTTACGCAATATATATAAAGGAGGAAAAGCCCGAAACAGTGTCGTTTGAATGACAATGTTCTTCTTCTTCCCCTAGACGTGCAGAGGAGAAGAAGAAGGTTTTTGAATTTATTTTTATTTTTTTACGCTCTCGCTCTCCCTCTCTCCTACACTTGCACAAACACTATAAAAACCCAAAACCCAACACAACCCATGCCCCTTCATGATGTAAAACCAAGGGAGTTGTGCCCCGCAAGCGGCTCCCCATTAGGCACCTTGCCCAGCACCGGGGGCAGAGTAGGGTGGCCTCACTCCCCATGTGTCATGATGGGACAGGAGTAGGGTCGATCCTGATCCCCTTGCCCCTTATAAATACCACCCGAAAGGAATAGACCAGGAGGGGTGTTGGTTTTGAGAATCGGGGACGAGAAATAGAGGGTTTTAAAGAAGAGAGAAAGATTTGAAAGAAATTGGAACAGAGAGGAGATTTTAGAGAGAAGAGAGTCGAAAAAAAGCAGAGGGAGACGATTTGTTTTAAAACAAAAGAACAAAATACAAAGAGAGGACGAACGACAGAGAAAGAGAGAGAACAACGGAAGGAGAAGAACAAAATAGAGAAAAAAGCAGAAAGGGATAGAGAGATAAGAGAAAAGGAAATAGAAGCCATAGTGGAGGCGCTGCGGAAGGGAAAAAAAACAAAAACCAGAAAAGAAAAGGCAGAAGAAAAACACAAAGAAATAAGAAGAACCACCGGCCAAACAACTCACTACGAACAACTGCAGGTCCGCTTCTCTTCCTCCTCCTTTTCTTCTTCTCCAGCCTCATCCTCCACTGTTCACTAGGCCGGGTTTTACCCAGTCCAAAAATAATTTCTGAAAAAATCCTTTCCAAAAATTTATGATTTTCCTGCATAATTTTTTTCAATTTCTCTTAATATAGGTTTGTATTTTTATACCGTAAAGATACAAGTCCGATATTAAAATATTCAGTTTTGAAACATTGCAAAAAATTATAAAATAAAATATTAGGTGGCAATTCTCATTCCCGCTTTTCACAGATAAAAGACAAGAAATCCTTGTCTTCTCTATTTTTTCGATTACTTCAAACCTGCAAGAGTGAACGCATCGTCGCAGTGCTGCGACATACAAAGTAAGCAAAGTTTACAAACTTATATTAATGGTTTACCATCAAGATCCTATATTATTGCCTATGATCAAGCTTAATCATCTATGAATAAGGAAACAAATAATTAAAGATTCAATTACATTATTTGACTAAGCTAACTGCCTATTCTGTGCTTGATTTCCTTTAACATGAAATGCCAACCATTTCTCCAGATTTGGGTAGAAGACCATGCCACTTAGGAATTGCTTGTGCTCGCTCTACATGTGCTGCATTTGTTCCAGTACCCAATATTACAGCAGCAATGACATCTGGGTTGTGGTATCGACCTCCAGCTAATGTTCCAATTGTATCATTGGCCTACATCAGCTCAGAGAGTTGAAGAATCTGTTTAGTTATGTAGACATGTGACAGCATTAAGCATTAAGCACTCATTCCATCAGCACTGGACTGTAAATCACATTCTTTGCCATTAAATAGAAATAACCCAAACAAAGAATCCAGGGACACCAACCAAATTACTTACCACAGCAGACACGCGCATGTCAAGTCCAATTCTTTCCATGGCTTTGGTTAATTCTCCCATCACATCTTGTCCGACCTAAGGACCAGGAATGAAGTGAGCAACAAGGTGAAAAAGGATTGGCAGAATAAGGAGGTACAGTTATTGACTGAAGCTATTGCAATGTTGAGTCTAAGTGCTGGTTACAGTATTTTGCTTTAACGTTTTCCAGAGCAGAAATATCATGGATATACCCTCACAAGGCTATATTTAGAGAACTGTCTGCTTTTAGAAGTAAATGTTGAGCACATGTGGCAGAGTTAATAACTCAGAGTAAGTAAGATACAAGTGATTAATTTGAGCTTTCCACACTGTAGAGATATATGCTCTAAAACTAAATTATGCAGACTACACGTGAGCAATAAGAACTTGAAAGAAAATGAACGAAATTCCTTTGCTCCTGAAGCTTGGTTGGCATGTGTTCCCACAGAGTTTAAGCAGGAACACGCCTAACTGCTAAGATTTCACAGATCAATGGAAACTAATAATAAACTCAGAGTGATATCCAGATCGAACATCAGAAAACAAGCTCTGCCAAAAGTAGTAAATTTCAGATGCTAACGATCGGTATTTGTTCTATTTTTCTAATTTCAATCCTCATTCTTTTAACTTCTTACTTTGTTTTTCTTTCTTTTTAGTTTCAGTCATCCTAAATCCATTCCTATTTTTTGTTGGTGTTTCAGAATCCATCGTCTTTGTTTTGATTTTTTATTTCGGTTATTTTCTCTTTTGTGCAAGTTTTATTTTCTTACAATTTAGCTCTTTAATTCTAATTTATGTATATTATGTTTTTCAATCCAGTTATTCTACTTTTGATTTCTCTTTTTTTCCTTTGCTCTTTTTTTTCAAAATTCTTATAGTTTTTAATTTTACCCTTCAAATCATTTTTTTTCAATAGTAATAATTTTTTTTCAAATTTATTATTATTATTATTATTATTATTACCCTTCAAATGAAATTTATGAATTTTTTTTCAATAGTAATAACAATTTTTTTTCAAATTTATTAATAATTATATTAATAATGAAAATAAAAATATTTATAATATTAATAAAAATAACAACAACAAGAGTAGTAGTAGTAGTTGTGATTGTAATAACAATAGTAATAATAACAAATATGCTAGACCCAAGTTACCTGAGTCTGACAAATATATTTGACCCATTTTTTTAGGTTTGGTAATTATATCTTACCCACGGGTTTTTGCAATGGGCAGCATAATCTAGGAGGAGAGAGGGAGGGACAAAAAAACCCCAGGCAAAGCTTCTTAGTGGGCCGCCTCCGCTCAAGCACCTCACCATTGTGCCTGGGGTGGCGAGGCGCATCTAACGCCGCTCTGAAAGCGGTGCTCAGTTCTTTTTTAGAGTCGCACGCTTCACCCAAATGGCATAGACAACGCCAACCCTCTGGCACTTGCTCAACATGCTTCAACCATTTTTGAATATAAATAATAATTTGGTGCCCTAAAAGAAAAATCAATATCTGTACTGTAGCTTAAAAAACTTGAACAGACCATTTTATCCCCAATAATTCTTTCAATGTCAAATGTATCCCATGAAAAAGACAATCCTACCCTCAACTACATGCTTAGCAAGTTTCTTTCGCGATGATAATTTTATCATTACACTGCTACAATTTACAATAATCAGTGTCTAAGTGAATAGTAAAAGGATGAACAATCATATACTAGACTATTTTAGCATTTGTTGTAATTAATTCTTCCTTTTATATGAACACATGCCAGTTTATATTGATCTCCATTTTAAGAAAAATAAAAATGGATGAAAAACTCAAAAACAAAGAAGTACTAAGGACTTTTGTCAATTCCTTGAATTATTTGCCGAAGAAAATTGCCTCTTTTTTTTTTACAAGTTTTCGATTCACACTAGAAAAAAAAAGTTTTATTTTAAGTCAATAAATAAATAAAATATGCTTTATTTGTTTTTTGTTAATTCCTTATTTTTGCTATCACAAAAATGATTAGGAAATGCTTAGTGATCATTTGAATCTTGTATAGTCTGATTTTTACATAAAATTATTTATTTCTTAAGTCTTTTCTTTGACTTTTGAAAATAAAATAAAAAATAGCTAAAAAAGATTCAGCATGAACAAATAAAAACATATCTTAAAAAAATTTAAAATTGTAATTTTTTTTTTAACAACTCCAACATAATAAATAAATAAAAATAGAGTTTCTACTAGTTTTTCTAGGTTTCTATAATATAGCAAAAAGAACTTCCAACATAAATAAAAAACTCTCCAGAAAAATGAGCCTCTAGGTGATGCCACCTAAAACTCCATAGGTTCTGAGTGGATGAAGATGGGAAAAATTTAAGTGGAGGATGGGGGCATCCTCGTGGCGGAGAAGAAGGAGGGTCTTGCGTTGGAAATATAAAGCCCGCCGACGGAAGCCATAGGAATTGGCTATTGTTGTCAGGATCTTGGGTCACACAGTTTCAGACACGACCTTATGCACTAGACTGAAATCTAAAACTATCTGGAACAGAGCAAAGCCTTTGAAGGTTATGGATCCGAGGAATGAGTTCTTTCTTGCACAGTTTTCGACAATAACTGGTTATCTCCATGCATCATCAGGCACATTACAAGGGTGGTGTTTTGGGTGCATTTTCCTTGCCTTACCAGTTGATTGGTGACATGGTTACGATTGATTATAATACCCAGACCAATCAGAGAGGGAAATTTGCTCGTGTAAAGGTTGATATTGATCTTGAAAACCGACAGAAAAAAATTGAAGATCTGGATCAGAAAGTGTCTTACGATGAGGGGTTCCCACAAGTTTGTTACACTTATGGTCAGGTTGGTCATAATAGCATCCTTTGCCCTTTCAAAATTCCCGAGAAATCAGCCAGTCAAGATGATGATAATGTCAATAGCGACCATGGTTGCTATTGAGGGAAACCATATCCAAGTCTAGCGAAGTTTCAAAGATAGAAGGATACATTGGATTAGTGCTGTGATATTCTAATTTTGGATTCCCTAAAATTATTATTTTTCTTTAAGAAAACAAAAAAAAATAAAAAACAAATAAAGCAACAAAAAAAATAAAAATAAAAAAAGATTAGCAGCTTGTCAAAAGCAGATTAAGAAGGGTTTCAAATACATGGAGGAACAAAGATAAAATTTTAGAAAAAAATTAAAGGTCTAATTACACCCCATTATATCCAAGGTTGAAAGACAATGCAAATTCAATATGAAATTAAATGGTTATCGAACGAATTTGATAAAACTTAATTAATTTAGACTTTTAATAAGCAAAATTGATTTAATCATGAGCCTAATTAAATGTTTAATTAAGTTTAAGAGTTAACTAGGGTCAGATTAAAAGAATTACTTAAGTGTAATGACTTAATTAGACTTTTAGTAGGCCAAATTAATTTTATTAGGGATTTAATTGGTGAAAATTAAGTTTGAAGATCTAATTTGAGTTTAATTGAGAAGATTTGAATTTTAAAGAACTAAATTTAATTTTTCCAAACTCAATTGGATGGATAAGATCAAGGATAAAATTGCAAGAATTTAGAAGTTTAAAGGTCAATTGAAGGTCAAATTGAAGAATTTTAAAATCAATAACAACTCTGTAAAAAGCACATAAATTTAAGGGTCCAATTAAAGAAGGTC
>Ga0325410_1005739_pt1 | contig 13680 bp, 10 predicted proteins | sample PopdelMetagenome_16_FD_206182 | JGI IMG/M metagenome (GOLD analysis project Ga0325410, IMG submission 206182) | Populus deltoides microbial communities from Bellville, Georgia, United States - Xylem-PdIQD-R3 | ecosystem: Host-associated > Plants > Phyllosphere > Stem > Wood/Secondary xylem... | reverse complement strand
TGTCATGGAAAGCTCAAGGACCGAAAAAGTCTTCCTGTCGTTGTAGTGTGGTAGCAATTCTCGCACGGCACTAAAAATTAAATTACAAAAATTAATGACCAAATTAATTAAAGAAGAAGGACTATACCATGATTCTGTTTACTCATTTCATTTTCCTTTTTTAAGACAATTAAAAGAGTAGAACTTTCCACATCTTTGGTTTCTTAGCTAGTTTGTGTCGGTAGTGTTTTGAAACATAATTGAAACTGTATTTAAAAAAAAATTATTTATTTTATATAAAATTATTTATTTTATTTTTTAAATTGTTTTGATGTATTAATATTAAAAATAGTTTTTTATTAAAATTATTATTTTAATATATTTTAAATAAAAAACACTTTAAACTATAACCAACATCAATACTCTGAAAACTTGTGCTCAATGTTTTCCAGTTTTTAATCATCGACAGTTGGTTTCTGAACAAACAATGGTATATATCCTGGTTCTGGCTGCCTGGCATGACATGGCAGGTGGGAATATGATGCCTATAACGCGCGCGCGCGCGCGTGTGTGTGTGTGTCTCTCTCTCTCTCTCTCTCTCTATATATATATATATATATATATATATATATAATGCCACCAAATTGTAAATGGGGTGCAGAGATGTCTGAGCATGATTGTGTTAGGAATGGCTTTTCCAATGGTCCCATTACCAACGTGCTGCGCTGTCGTATTTGGCATGTAGCTATTGAACTCTTGTGGCTGGTGGTTATTAAGGTGATTTCATTTAAATTTACAAGTGATTAGGATATAGTTTTTGTTTGTGATTCAATAATAATTTGAACAGATATGTCAGTGGCAGCACCAACAAAACCATCATTACCTTTATTTTTTATTTTTTTTTTGGTTTAGGGTAAATTGATAAAAGATTATATCATCAATTATATTTTTTGTTTTTTAATGCTAGTAGTATAAGTTTTTATTTAAAAAATAACCTTAAAAAAAGGGAAATTATTTTGCAGAAAGACATAAAATAATGTTTATTGTAGTGGTATAATGATAAAATTACCCTTAAATTATAAAATCTTTGAACTAGATATTGGGCATAAAATGGTCTTTTTACCATGATACAATTATTTCTTGCAAATTATATAGAGTTAGATTGATCATTTTAATTTTTATACATTAAAATTACTAATTTAATCATTGAATAAAAAAATATATTAATTTTTACTCAGGGGTGTTTTTATTTTATATTTTTTAAAAATAATTAAATTATATTATTGCCCTTAAAAACAAAATCAAATAAACTCTCTTACAAGGGATTTTTGATCTTTTTACTATGTTTGTTTTTTTGTGTAATATCAAGTAACTCAAGAGTATTTTTGTATTTTAATAAATAATAAATATTAAAAAAAAACTTGTTATAGCATGCAACGCATACGCCAACAAGTGAGCAGCCCCCACACTCTTCAAGAGGCGTGGGGGGCATTTGGCCACCGAAAACCACCTTCTATGGCAGCATCTAAATTTTCTCAATGCCCCCTCCACAATGAGACAATACGTGTTTCAGAAGCCCCTTCAATTTAACACTAATTGTTTCTTTTTACAATTTATAAAATTAAAATTCTTTTTCAATCTCAAACTTCCTTCAAGCTTTTAACCTTCAAATATAGCCCCATTATTTTTATTGTTATTTTTTATTTAATATAAATTATTAATTTTATATTTTTAATAATATCATTCTTTTTAGATTTTTTCTATCCAGTTTGATCCCGGAGTTATTTTTTTAAGCACTCTTGCGTTGCTAAACATCTTTTTTCAGGCATAAGAAAAATGTCCTGTGTCACAGCGTAGGGCTATCTCACAAATCTAAGTATGTATTAAAGGAGATTGAAGAATATCTTTAACATTAAAGATAAAAAAAATGATTTTTTTCATTAATGGGAATTAAAATCATTAAGCGCTATACAAATATTGAAGGTAAACTATATAAATTTTGTTTTTGTTAAGCATGTATTTTTTTTTTCTCTTTTTGTGTGTGATTTTAGACTACACCGACAGGAAGTATATGCTTACTTGAAAGGCTAGCTCAACCACCATATAAATCCATCCACAAATATAAATATACGTGTGTGTATGTATATTATTAAAAAAATCAAGTTTGCACCTCTCATTTATTATATAAAAAAAATATCTTATGTTTTGACATGTCAGCAACTTAAGTTAATTTGGATCATCCAATCAAAAACTAACAAAAATCCTTAAAAATTAAAATGGACACCAATCAAAAACTATCTAGCAATTAGCGATGTGTAATGGTGAAGTCCCCAAGGGGTGTAGCGTAGTGGCAAAAGACTTGAGATCTACATAGCAAATTTCAAGTTCGAGTCAAGGCGTGTATCTCTTATAAGAGTCTGAGATAGTCGGGATTTTTCTCACTTACCTGAATCCACAAAGTACGCTTTCTAGAGAATGAGATTTTCTCGAATCAAAAAAAAAAAAAAGTGTAATTGTGAAGATGACCAATCAACAGCTAGGCAAGTTTGATCCGTTGGCAAGTCATTTTCCAATTCATGAAATGGAAGGGGAAAATAGCCAGTCCTAACGTGATTCTACAACTGCCTGCCATTTTTATAGTAAAAATGGGATTTTATTTATATATTAATCTTACATTCAATGAATGATTGAAACTACAGGCTCGCATTTTTCAATTAAAAAAAAAGAATTGATAATTGATAACCATATTATTATTATTATTATTATTATTATTTTAATTCGACTCCCTTGCCCCAGATCTTTGACAGTAATAAAGTACAAAAAAATACTAAATGTAATCCCTTCATCTGATCTAAGAAAAACAAATTGTGCTCCAAAAAACCAGTTGTTTTTTTTTTTATTATTATTAATGTGGGTGTCCGGATCAGCTTGCGTGCATCTCGACTAATTTTATATGAACCCTGAAATTAATAATCATATAATCCTCTAGTGGCCATCATATTATCAACAACAGGACTAGAACTTGAAACTACACGGAAAGCAAACCTTTTAGTCTCAAGTTCTTACCATTAGGCTACCTACTAGATAATTAAACCAGTTGTTTTTAGTATTTTTGTAGAAGTGGCAAGTATTTCGGGCTTAAATTTAATGGCAAGTGAGTCTGTTTCACAAGCTATCAAGATTTTTATTGAATTTTAAAGGAGGTTTCAAGAAAAAATAAAATAAAAATACACACGACAGCTAGTCGAAAATACACCCAGATTATTTGGAAAAACAAGAGAGTAAGTGGCTCGTAATGTTTAATGATCTAATAGAAGTGATGATGATATATCCCAGAAAAGATGGGAGCTAAGGAAGAGGGTTCAATTTAACTTCCAGTAGAGGAAGTAATGAATTGCACTAAGTTTTTAGAATTCTTTTTCACAATTAACACATACCAAAGGAGCTCTTTGGCACCATTACTGTTTATCATTTACGAATCATTATGAATGGGAGCAGTGATTTCTTTTTAGATTTTTCAATTTAGTTCTCAAATTTTTATTTTGTATGATTTAGCTCTTTTAAGCTCAAATTAGCACTCATTTGTATATTTTCTTGGGAGGAAAGGTTATGTTAAATGATATGGGACTGAAGTGAAAAAAAAAACAAGTGAAATAGGTGGTAGTTTGAAATTTATCTTAAAAGTTTATTTTCGCCCTTCCATCTTTTTTGGTTCTTAGATAACCAGTCCTTTTAATTTTTTTAAAAAAATTAATTTTGATACCAAACTTTATTTTCCAACCCTTTTATGGTAGGAAAAAAGAGAAGGGCTCGCCGGATTTCGATATAAAGAGAGAAAGTTGTCATTGGCAACTATTCCAGTCACTAAAACGATTGATTTATGTGTCAAATGATTCCATATGATAAGAGAAGTTCAAACTAGGTGTGTGCATGTGTGTGTTTTTTTTTACCTTGAAAATACCTAAAAAAATATATCTGAGCTTAGAAAGGTTTTTTGTTTCGGGTTGGTTTTGGGTTTTAAGGCATTTTTTGTTGTGTGTTTTGAGGTCATAAATTGGTTTAATAAGGTTACTAAAGTGTTTTTTGAGGTGTTTTGCATAAAAAAAACATGAACTTTATTTTTTCGGTTACCATAGTGACCGAAATCTGGAAATCCAAACGATGTGTCATCTATTTTTTTTTCAAAAAATAATGAGGACAAATGACATGTTGTTCGCCTTCATTAACTTATAAAGGAATAAAAGGGCCCATGCATGGCCCATTTCTTGATGGGCTAGGCGTTTGGTCTGACTTGCCAAACCTAGCAGCGTCTAGCCTCATTCTTTTCTTTTTCTTTTTTATAATTAATACCCTTTTAAACTGTTTTTTTTTTACATAAGTTTATATTTTAATTAATATTCATTCTTTATAATTTTCTTGGCTTATTTAACATTTTTTTATGGTGATATTTCTTTTTATTATATTAGGTGTATTTGATTTTTAAAGAGGTTAATATAATTCGTCTGTAATTTTTTTATATTTTATATAGATAAAATTTATTTTTTAAAAATAAAAATGTTTTTTTATAATATTTTTAATAAGTGCAGCTTTGCATAGTATTTTTTTTGTTTTATTTTATTCAATAAATTTTATGTGTATCAATTTCTATTACAAATTAATTTTAATAAACAAATTCATTAAATACAATCAGGTAAATAATTTGTATTACTATATATATATACATATATATATATATATATATATATATATATATATATATATATATAAGTCTCTCAACCTTGCCAGTTTTTTTATTTATCATTAATTTTTTTTTCTATTGAATTATCTTGATTTTATATCGTAAGGTGCACAATAGATATATAATTTGGATATATCTCATATTCAAGTCGCAAGTTTCACGTGTTAGTCAGACAATATTTTATTTATTTGTTGTGCTACATTATTTTTTTTATTAAATTAATTAAGATTTAACTCAATTATCAATTTCTCTTTTTTTTTAAATAATCATCCATATTATGTTAAATTTTTGATCGGCATGCAGCATTGAGCATGCCACCAATCTATTTTTGCACTAAATGAGTGGTGTTTCCTTTTATCTTTCCTTATCTAGGTTTTAGTTGACTATATCCTATATTTTTGGTACCCCATCTATGTCATTATTGGTATTCTATCACTTCATGCTATCACTCGTTATTTATACGTATCATAAACACTTGATATTCCTAGTTTCTTGACCGGATAAAATGAGATTGCAACAATTTGTTAATAGATGGGAACTTAATTGCATAAGGTTTAATGGGTATGCTAAGATTAATCATTCAAGGTTATCTAGGTGTTTCTATGATCATGTTTCTTAAAGTAATTGAAAAAAAAAAAACTCTCTTAGTATAAACACTATAATCCATGCGTTTGTTCATCAAATTCTCATAAAAGTGTGGTGGAAAAAAGATTAGCTAGTATTGAGTATTTTTATCATTTGTGTAACTAGTTTTGACCCTGTTTTTCAATATATTTTTAAAAATAAAATAAAAATGAGAATTGCCACAAATTTTGTTAATGAGTTTAGAGCTTCCTAGTCTTGGGCTATTAAAAAATAGAAATTAAAGCACAAAATGATTATTAAAATAAAAAGATCAAAATTAAACGTAAGAGTTTAAATCATTTTTAACTATAAGAGAAGATCAAGAGAAAAGAAGATAAAGATAAGAAAAAAGAATTTGAGATAAAAAGTCAAGCAAAAAGTGAGTTATAAATAGACTAGACGAGACAAATAAAAGGGGATGAGAAAAAACAATTCTATAAGAGAAAAAAAATCATTAATGATTAGAGAGAAGAAGTTATGGAAGGATACCATGAGAAAAAAAAAAGAGAGAATAAAAAGAAACAAACATACTAAAATAGTTGCCTCTTTTTCTGCCGAAAACAACCAATTTTAGATTAAATTCTAGCCTGAAACTCAACCAAAAAACCCCATGAAATCATAACCCACAATAACCAAAGATCACAATCTTGATTTCCACCTAAAAAAATGTTTTTATTTTGTCTTTGCAGGTACAAGCAATAGCGCATGCATGGTATGCATCACCAGACCTAATTGTTCATAATATTCCAGCATGTGTAAGCTATAGGTCAACACTGATCCACCTTATTCTAGGGCATTCCGATCAATTCCAACTGTTATCGTAAATCATTCTCGGATCTAAAATTTTTATTATTATTATTTACTTTGGATAATTTGTTGATTATCTTATGTATGTGATATTTGGGTTTTTTTTTTTCATATGTTGGTGATCATGTATATAAGTGTTAGGTTATTTTTATTGATTTTTTTTTTATTTTGTGTGGATATGATTGATGATCATTATGTGCGATATTTTATTATCATGTATGGATGTGTTTTAAGTTTGGGTTTTTATTCAGAACATTGAAAAATCTCAATATGATTGTTAGACTAGTTATGTGGTGCCTTTATTTTTATAATTGGTTATATTTATGATTTGTTTGCTTGCTTTTATGTTTTTTATTTATTTTTATTTCATCATCATACATATTGGATTGGATTTAGACTTATGCTCGTGCATGCACTACACAACATTCATTTACATATGAATTACTTTAGGTTAGCATGAGAAATTAGTGGTGTTTTGATGTGGCTTCATCTTGGGTTAACATACAAGAAACCTTAGACTCTCGTTGAAAGTCTATATGGTTATGATTAGTAGTCGACATGTCATTGCTTCAGTCTATATTTCTTTCACCTAGTTGGCGTCAGGTTCTTTTTAAGGTTTGTTTACATGAACGATAAGGGACTCTATAAAGATCTTTAGATTAGTCAACCTACCTACGTTTAATAGTTAAAACCTCCCCCTAGAATGTCTCCTTGTAATGTCCTTGGGCAAGTATGATGTGTATGAAATCTAATAAGATTAGGTTATAAGACAATCAAAATCTACTTGAGAACATGCCATTATTATCAATTAGAAAAGGTGGAGTCAATTTGTATGATGAATTAATGAAGTATTTGATGAATTAATGAAGTATTTTGTATATATTTCCCCATCTTTACATGAATCAGAATCTTGAGTCTTTATTCTTAAAATGTGAGGGTTAATACATTTAATTATTTCCATATTTTTGGATGAAGAGAAGTTATAAACTACTTTCCCCTCATATATGGACAATATGTTAAGTCAATTTTCATAATTTCAAACGAATGAATTTTTTTTTTTTACTTTTACTCTTAGAATTACTTGTACGTCAACTATCTGGATCTACTAAGAAGTATTCATATCCTCAATCTCGATTTTGAACATCATGTCAAAATTAGATAAAATCTCTCTCTATAAAAAAAATTAAAATGGACTATCTATCAACATCAAACATTTAGCAACTATTTTCACCCTTCATGGAAAGCTAATTCATATCCAATCTAATTTAGTCTTTTTATTCTTGTGTTATATCTGTGCATTCTCACTTGGTCAAGCAAAAAATATAGCTCGCCCTCACAAAGCTGAACTTCCTTTATAAAGCTACAACACTAGGCTCAGAAAGAAAATGAAGAATGAAAAGAGGGATTTTCTTGAGCAAAACTGCCTGAAAAGGATTAATCTAATGAAGGGTGAGATAGTTAGACTCACCAGTTTGCTTGAACAAAGTTCTTAGAACAGGTTGTCTAGTAAACGACCATCTAATTGAGAACGATATAGAAATACATACCCCATAACATATCCTTATTGCTCTTAAATACATAGATTTACCTTTAGATTTTCATCAATATGAAGGATTTCTCATCAAAAAATTGTATTTCACACTGAGCTATTATACTAGGGTGTTCCAACTAATAATCAATTTCTAAGAGCTCCACACCCTTTTCGGTATTGCCACAGGAAATGTCTACCCCTATTTTAAAGTCTATGACAAAAGCAGTAATGAAGAGCCTAAAGAAAAGTTAGAGGCCGACAAGTTCTTGGTGATTGAAAAACATTTAAAAATTATCCAATGCATGTTTTTGTATGATTTTATAAGGACATCAGAGATGTGTTTGGTGACATACATAGTTATCCCTAAGAAATTTAATGTACCAGAATTCACCAAGTATATAGGACTTAAATGCTGAGAGACCCATATGAAAATTTATTATAGTAAGTGTCGCACCCGACATCGCGGCGGCCCTAAAAAATATTTACAAATTATTATGGAAAAAGAACAGATTTCTGGCATCTGGTTCTTTAAGGGGAAAAGGTCTTATTTGAGGAGTCGTCACCTAGTATTATGGTCACTAGGAACCCTAATTGATCAACAGAGATTCTATGGCTCGTGATTGGTTACAGAAAAAAAAAAATATTATCACCCCTTAAACGTTCTGTCTGAGGCAGACTGCATTGCTGGTTTTGTCTTAAATTGCTAAACATTTATTCGCTTATGCTATGATGATTTGTTTATAATATTCCTGACTCTGGCGCCAGTGAATATTTGAGCTCGAATAATTCCAACTCTGGCGCTGGTAAAAATTCGTAGCTACAAAAAATTAGATCAATATTTTTTATTCCCTACTCTAGCGTTAGTGAATAAATAAATAAAAATAAATTGATTTTTACGCATGCACATATTTTTTTATTTTTCTAGCTAAATAAAATAAAATACACCGAATAAAAATAATATAAATTTAAATCGGTATTTTTATTCCTGACTCTGGCGTCAGTGAATAAACCAATAAATTTACATTATTTTTATTCATGCATACACATTTTTTAATTTTTTCTACCTTTTTTACTTTTCTGTTTTTTTATTTTTTTATTTTTTTTATTTTTTGGGCTGGGCCCAGCTCTGCCCACATGGGCTGGGCTAGACCCAGCCCAGCCGATCACTGGCCCAAGCCGGTGACCAGGCTGGGCTGAGCAACACGCGTGCGCTAACGCACGCGTGTTGCTTCAGTGTGCAAGTGAATTAAAATTCACTTGCATGGAGCCAATGCTAATTAAATTAACAAAGAAGCAAAAGTTTGCTTACCTGGTACTGGAGACCGAAGACGCTTACAGTGCTGATGGATCCTCGCCCGCTGCTTCCCTTTGTCTTCCTTCTGCGCTCACCTACCTACATGTTCCTTTTGTTTTCTTAGCAACTTTGAAGCTGAGAAGGTGATGAAGAGGCCGACTTGCTTTGAATTGGTTTTGATTCTGGGTCTTTCTCTGTCTGCAGGTACGAAAGTAATTGCAAAACCAATCCTCCTCTCTGTGTTGCTCCTTTACTTTTCTTTCTCTTTTCTGTGTTTTTTTTCTGTTTTATCCTCTGGTTTTTGGTTTTTTGTCTGGGTTTAGCTTCCGTTCCCCCTTTTTTTTTTTGCGGATCCCTTCTCTGGTTTTTTATAGTCGGCGAATGGCATGCGTTTCCCTTGGTAATGAAGTCTCAGGACTGTTTATTGCAGGAGCAGTGATGGCAGGGGCGTCCGTTTCTCTGGTTTGGTGAGCGGAAGAGGACGAACAGTTCTCCTGAAACGACGCCATTCGATTGCTAATGGCCATTTGCGTTTTGGTCCTTGACGTTTTGGAATTTTCATAAGCAAGCCCATGGACAAACTTTAATTGGACCCCTGCATTTCAGTGTATTTTAAAAAACAGTCCTTGGACTCTAATCTGTTGCAATTTTGACCAGAATCACCCCTATACTTTGATAATTTTTCAATTAAGTCCCTGAATAAATTAATTCCATTAAATCCAAAGTCCAATTAAGTCTAAAACTTATCAATTCTCCAATTAAGCCCCTGATTGGATTAATTAAATTAATTCTAAGCTTAATTAGATTAATTTCAAAATTTAATTAAACCCCAAAACTTCCAATCATTTTGCCGTTAACCTAAATTTTAATTCATTCTTCATTTATTTCATTTTACTTGTTTATCCATCATCATTATTATTATTATTATTTTTTCATCATCATTTTTTTTTATTCTTTTCAGTAAATAAAATAATAATAATAATTAAAATAAAATGATCAAAAATTGGGTTATGACAGTAAGATGTCATAAATGATCAAGGATGACAAGTTGCTCATCCATTTCTTCCATGAAAGTATAAGTGTTATTGCTCTGTAATGGTATATTAGCTTGGATAAAATCAAAATAAAAAAATAAAAAAGATTTGGATGAGGTATTCATACATCAATATAAGCGATAGAGAAGAAACATAAGGAATCAATTAAAGACTATGCTTAGTGCTGGTAGGAAGTTACGGCTCATATTTAGCCATTTTTATAGGAAAAAGAGTTGGTCTCCCTTTTTATCAACATATTTAATAGTTTGTTTTAAGAATACTTTTTAGGGAATGGATCAAATAACTTCATTGAGAATATACTTATTGCTGAATAAGTCGAGCAGGTCATCAAATCTAGAAGGATCGATGAAATTGCTTAGTTAGGGCAAAAGAAAAGAGGAAATTTTAGTAAAAAAAAAAAAAAAGGTAGAAATGCATCACATGGTTAATTATACTTATCATTAAAAAAGGACATATAAACAAATTTAAGATACCTTTTCACCATCACTTCACTTAAAATGACATGACCAATGCCACTCCACCTTATCATGCCTACCTTACACCACCAAACAACCCAACAACCACCATTGTCAGCATGTTTTCCTAAGCCCCACCTCAAAACAACCAACCACTTTATTACCAAAACACTCAACCTTTTAACAACAACCTACATCTATACCACTAAAATACCTCACCATACCTTTATCATCAAAATATCTAAAAAATAAGCCATAATCAAGGAAAACTACCACCCATTTCAATGCCTTTATAAAGGCTATACCAACACTTAATTAAGCTAGGTCAAGTTTTTCTTATTCATTACAACCACTTTAACCTTACTAGTAAAAACCTGAGATGAAATGTGATTACCATTCAATAGCAGTTGGGAACAATACTGAGGCATGTAAAGCATTTACAAAACATGTCATTATGTTATTCAAGTATGGTTGGATATCCTTTAAAGGAGATACAAACACCTTCAATGTAAACACTAACCATCTTTCAAACCATACAAATATCAATGGTAAGGGCGTGAATGCATTGATATTTAAAGATGTTGCATGTGATGAGAAAATGGTAGTTTTAAGGGCTTATGAATACCCTAAATAAGAAAAATTAATTATGATCGGCTCAGATGATAGAAGAGGAACATGATGAATAATATCAAATCATGAATGTTTGGCAAGGAAAATTAATGATTATAGCATTGTCAATTTATTTTTTGTTATGAAAATTTATTAATATTGTCATTAAAACCTTATTTCTTTTGGATTTGTTTTTTGTATTTTAGAATTCTGCTTCATTTTAATAAAGTGTTAAAAATAAATAAAAAAACTAGAAACCCTAGAAATACTAAATAGAAAAAATAAACTAGGAAAATTGTTACATTCAAAAAAGGAAAAAAAAACTAAAATAGCATAATAATACAAAATAGGATAATAAAAATACTAAATAGAAAAAAACAATTTCTAAGAAAAATATCTATTTTTCTAAAAAGAGCTCTTGCATTAGTCTTATTAGGTTATAAGAAACTTCCCTCAAGTTAAAACCATAGTCAGAAAATCGTCCTCCACTACAAACATCTTTTTTTTTTTGGGTCAATCCATTATAGATCCCCAACACTTTTGTGCGAGACACCCCATCATGGATATCTAACACAATATTTTTGTGTGAGCAACTCCATCATGGATCTCACCATTAGAGTTTTCAACAACAACAATTGATGTAGACAAAAATAACATATATTTCTTTGTTGTTTTTTTCTCGAGGAGTAACCTCATTATCTCATCTTTCACAAGCATGTCTTATTCTACAACCTCTTTCAATCATGGTTATTCAATAATACACAATAACTAACCACTAGGAATTGTTAAGCTTTGATACAAGTTCTTTATGACCTCAAACCAAAACCATGAAGAATCATAGAGTTATTCTAGTCATGGTTATTCAGCAACACATATAATTAACCATTAAGAATTGTTGAGCTCTAATATACATCCTTTACAACCGCTAACCAAAATCATAAAGAATTTTTAAGTTTTGATACCAACTGATGCAAACAAGAGCAAAGGATAATGAAGTTTATTATAAGTTAAAATTTTCAAAGACTAATAACATCATAATTATAGGAAGACACCCAAAACACTCAATTTTTATTCATGCATATCTCACTTGCCAAAAAGATATTAACTCTTTATATAGTAAAAATAAAAAAAAAACCTTAATAATACTGAATAAGAAAAATAAAGTTGGAAAACTATTACCTTCAAATAGAAAAAAAAAACACTAGAAAAACTTAATAATATAAAATAGAAAAATAATAATAAGAAAAAAAATAAATTAACTAAGAAAAATATCTAATTTACTAAAACAAGCTATTGTATCAGCCTCAATTGTGTTTAATGAGGATTCTAGAATTGATGGGGGTTAAAATTGATATTCTTAAATTTTAAATAAAAGTCATGAAATAGATATTCAAATGTTCTTATAGTAAAAAAACTAGTGCATATCATGTTAGTAATGATATAAAAAAATATGGGGAGAGATTGTTTTGTCCTTCTAGTAATAAGTTTATAGTTGAGTTAGAGTTTTAGAAGACTGCTGCAAGAATTGTTGCATTTGATCTTTCATGTAATGCTTAAGATTGGTTCCATTTTTAGGGAGGTGGAGCTTTTTTGTTACCATGTGTGATGTTTCTAACAAAAAACACTAAGCGTGTAAATAGTTGAAAACTTTTGATTGGACAATCATAAGATGAAAAAAGGAGCAATTTGAAAGAACAAATTCTCTCTAACCTAAGAAGACTGTTATAGGGGATTTTCCTTAACACACAACTTTATGTTAACAAGTTTAACTTTGGATCCAACTTTTGGATCGGGTTGAAAGTTTGTTAGGAAATTCTAAAGACTATCTTTTCTATTGAGTTAAAATTTCATACTATACAAGGTCGGGAAGGTATTTAAATAAAATAAGGTATAAATATAACTCTTAGGGATTTGCAATATATTTCTTAATTGATTTAGGATTTGTTTCTTTTTATTTAATTTATATCTCTTTTATTAGTTTTTTAGCTTTGTTTAAGAAAGTTTTCCTATTATATAGGCAGCTCAGAAGAGTTGTAATATTAAGTTTTGATTAAATAAAATATTAAACAATAAAATTTTGAATTAAGATTAACTGTGAATCATCAAATTAATTTGAGTTAATTATTTTTATTAAAATAAGATTAATTTTTTTAAAAAATTTTCTTGGTATGGCCAAGTCAAGTATGGACCAAATTTAGTAAAGTCAATTAAATTATATGATAAGTTTGGATCTAATGAACAAGTTTAAAAGCTATGATAAAATAAAAAATTGATAATCATGCAAATTATTCTAACGGTAACTATACTTGTATAGGTGTGTGTTCGATATTGTAGTGTAAAATATTTTTTAATTAAAAATATATTAAAATAATTTTTTTTATTTTTGGTATATTTATATATCTAAAAATATCTTAAAAAATATTAATTTAATATTATTTTTAAGTAAATATCTAAAAAATACTTAAAAAATAGTTAAAATTCAAAAACAAACGCACGCACATAATGAGAACCGTACGGAAGCCAAGAAACCTTTTTGTCCAGCAAACCACCTAGTACAAGAAAAACAAGTGTTTGAATTCGCCACTTCA
>Ga0325410_1005738_pt1 | contig 13683 bp, 10 predicted proteins | sample PopdelMetagenome_16_FD_206182 | JGI IMG/M metagenome (GOLD analysis project Ga0325410, IMG submission 206182) | Populus deltoides microbial communities from Bellville, Georgia, United States - Xylem-PdIQD-R3 | ecosystem: Host-associated > Plants > Phyllosphere > Stem > Wood/Secondary xylem... | reverse complement strand
TTCATGGGCGGTAGAGTAGTATATCACGCTATCTGAAATCTCTGGATTGAGAGTGTTAATAATCCATGAATGGACCATATCATTGCATCGAGACCAAGCCGCATATCCTTCAGGATCAGTTTCTTCTAAAGGGGCTTTGATTGAGCCATTAACAAAACTTAGCTTGTGTTTAGAATTCAAGGCCAGGGTCATAGCCCTTTTCCAAGTAGAATAGTTGTCTCCATTCAAGGGTTTGGAAATCAAAACCAAACCTGGATGATCAGAATGGTGAGTGAAATAGGGATTTGACAGATTCCCTCTTGAAAAATCTGTATGAGCTTCTAGGTTTGATGACGTTTCATTATTGGTCATGGTGGCTGAAGAAGAGAGATGCTAGGCGAGAGATTTAATTGCAGTAATGGATTAGGATTCTAAGCCAGCTCTGATACCATGAAAAGAATGAAGAGAAAGATTGAATTTACCAGCGTAATTGTTATTGATACTGAATCATATACTTATACAGGGAGGCTGCAACTGATTCCTACAAGTCAGGAATCAGTTGCTGCATTGTAGCTTCAGTAGCGACATATTAGGCATTACAATGGAAAGTGAATAAATACATATCTTTTATTTTATACAACTCTGCTATTCTATACACGGGAATATTTCATTTCCTAACACATTCAAGATTATTTTTCTGGGTTTCAAAACTTATGGGATGAATTTACTAACATGGTTTATGCTAAAGTGTCAGATGCATCTCTCTCAACTGTTCAGGAAGTTCATAAACAGAGTAAGAGAGACCAGTTTTTGATGAAATTACAGCCTAAATTCGAGGCAACTCGCTCTAATTTGATGAACCGTAATCCCTCTTCTTTATTGGATGTGTTTTTAGAGAATTAATTCGGGAGGAGCAGCGTCTTGCAACACAAGCCAAATTTCAGCAAGATAACATCACGTCTAATGTCGTGGCATTTGCAACTCTTGGGAAAGGTAGGGGTAAAGATATGTGGAAGGTTTAACCCTTCAGTTGCAATTGAAAGGAGTATAAGCACATTGTTGCCCACTATTTAAAGAAATCTTGCAATTACTATAAGAAATCAAGCCATATTATCAAAGAATGTCTTATTCGTCTCTAGAACTGTCAAGCTCATGCTTATCAGGCTACGACTGGTTCTTCTTCTTTTGCTGGTCCTTATTCAGTTAGTGATCAATCTGTTCTTACTCCAGAGATGGTTCAACATGTGATTATGTCAGTTTTTTCTGCCTTGGGGCTCTAAAGTAATGGTACTACTGCTTCTCAATCTTGACTTGTTGATTCTGTTGTATCTAATCATCTGATTAGATTATTAGACACTCTTTGCAATGTTCGCCCTTATCATTTGATTGTTCGATATGCAAACTCTATTGTTTTGTCTTATATGTTAAGTTCTGGTTTGTTAGGCAATAAAAAAACATGTTTCTAAAGCTTTGTCATTAATTGTTCAATATGCAAACTTTGTAAAAGTAAAACTCTCTCATTTTCTTCTCATGGTAGTCGTGCTACAAAATGTGCTACAAAATGCTCTCATATTATGCTCTGATATTATGCATAGTGGTGTCTGGGGCATTTCTCTTGTAATTTCTCATGCTCAATACAAATATTTTATGACTTTTATTGATGATTTCAGTTGATATACTTAGGTCTATTTTTTTCAGTCCAAATCTGAGGTCTTGTCTATTTTTCAGATATTTGTAACATTTATTAAGAACATTAAGATCTTGAGTGTCACGACCCGAATCCCGGGACTATAACCGGCAACGCAGGAGCGGTGTCGAAAAGACACCTCACCTATACTAAGCCTCAAAATAGACATATCAAAAGAACAAGTTATTTAAAAATACACAACATTTCATAATCTTTATAAATATTATATTATTCAAAACTAATGAAACCAAATAATAGTTCAAAACTTCTCATCAATAATTAAAACAAAAACAATAATCCATAATACTCATTACATTGTCAAAAATCAAAACTTAATTAAAACAAGGTAATAGTAGAGCGTTTAAGACATCGAATCAAAACTAAAAGAAAAGCCTTGCAAAACAAGCAAAGCATACCAATCAAAACTGAAGAAGCAGGAACACTCAACAAAGTCCAACTGCTATAAAAAACTAAGAGCCTGAAATAATATTAAGAATGAGGGGTGAGTTCAACCAACTCATTGAGGGAATAATATTCAATATACATTATCGATATAAATGATATTAATAGTTTGCAAGGCGATTTATCTTGATATACGTACATATACATATACATACTAAACATATTATCATAAAGTAATTGAATACATGTCAGAGATCAGATGATACTCGAAGATGACCAGATGACACCTCAAGGTAATCAATGTGGGATGATCAATCGTCACAGGTCGATGCCTCTCTCACCAGCTAGGTATACATAATACTATGTGTACATAGGTTAACTACTCTCTGTTAGCATGGAGTTACTGACAAGTCCTATATCAAGGCATAAAAGATATTCACAGAATCATCAAAGAAACGTATATCATATCAAATAGAATTTAGTTCGACAGATTGCGAGTGTAAATTCAAGAATAAATGAGTACTCGAAAAATAAAGTAATATATATAAATATTTAAGAAATTTACTGGTTGTACTCATCGTATAATCAACATACATATTTATTTATATTATATGCATATTAAAGATTATCCCGCTCACCTGGAAAATATTGAACTAAAAGGAATATCATATGAAAGACCTGAACGACCTGAAAAACCTATTTAAGATCGTTAGGAGAACTGATTAGTACTTAAAAGTGTATTTTTATCAAGGTTTTATATCATCATTTTGCACTTGAAGTATCAATTAACTCCTTAACTATAGCATGTTTTATAATAACATATCTAATAATATAAAATACCTTTAATTTATGGTAAATGTTCATCTTAAATGCAGGCCTATCATATAAATCAAGGGATTGATTGATGAGTTTAACTACTGAAATTGAGAAGACAAAGAGAGGGCTAAACTTAGAAAAAAGATGTTGGTTCAGTCCAAACTAGAACACCATTCGGTTATTGGATCATAACTGGAGCTGTAGAACTTGGATTTAGGTCTGCTTTATATGGATGGAAAGAGAAGACATAGGCCTAAAACTTTCATGAAAGTTCAAGATTCAAAAAGGCCATTTTCAAGTTCAAATTGTAGCAATAATGGAGAAGTCAGAATTTGTCCTCCCGCAACCTAGACATTGTTCAGTGTTCAACCCATATCTTGAGTTCTAGAAGTCCAAATGCACCATCTTTTTTTTGTTGGAAAGCTGAGATAATTTTCTAGAACTTTCATGATTATGATGTTAGTAATGACGTTTTGTTCAGACAAGAAGATAAGGATTGTCACCAAGTCAAGATGTGGTCACCCACTCAACAATTAGTTACAAATCAATAGTTCTAAATTTTGGCCTATAAAAGGAGGCATTTGTCATTCATTTAGACATCTTGGTTTTCAGATCAAGATCATGTTCTTACTCTCTTTCTTTATATTTTTATAATGCTTAAATTTTGCTTTCATTAATCTCTTATTTATACTTTTCATTTCATTTCCTTTACTTAGTTAACTTATATCTTATTTATGTTCTTATCTTGTTTATTTATGTTTCTCTCTTTCATTATGTTTAGTTAAGTTTATTATGTCAAGGTGAAAAGGCTACACTAATGGTGTAAGAATAAGTATAGTATAAACTTAACATGAACTTTAATGTTTGATACTAACATGTTTTGTATTTGTTATCTTGTTCACTCTTAATACTTTACTTGTTAAATGGTTAATCTAGATTTATGTTGTATAACTCTTGGTACAACAAATATTTGGCACTTTTATAGCCCAACTGTATGATATAACGACACTTGTGCTATGAAAGGAACTTGATTTGTTGTTAACATAAGTTATAATCATGAATACCTGACAACATTTACAAGTATTAACATTATTCGAATAAGATAACTAATGCAATCATGTTAATAATTTATAATTCGATTGGAACCTTCTTTGTGTGTGGTTTTCAGTTGAGTAATAAAAAGAGTTTATACTATACTTGTTTGAAATACCATTAGTGGATCCTCTAATATTGACAATTATTTTATCCTTGTTTAATCCTTACATCAATATCACATCTTAAAGCTCTCTTCAACTCCTTTTTTGTTATTATCTATTTCTTTATTTATAGTTTATACAGTTAACCTCCGTGTGGTTCGACTCCGGTATTACCAAGTTATTTATTACTTCGACACTCCTACACTTGGTAGAAGACATCAATCTTTTGGTCGTATCAAGTATCTACAATAAATATATGAAATATACTTAAAAGCAACTCAAAAAACACAAATAAAAGATTTTGATGCGTAAAAGAAAACCAGGTTTAGTCTCCTAGGTTTAGGGACTAAAACGACAATTATCCAAAACAAGGACCAAAACGTAGTTTTACCAAAACTGGACCAAACTGTAAATACATAACCATAGTGAAATTTCACCCATAAACCATCCTCAATTCTGTATAGAACGAACCAGGGACTGAACTGTAATTTTTTAAAGTTTAAAGACTAAAATGTAAATTCCCAAAATTGAGGGACCAAACTGAAAATATTCCAAATCAATTATCAAATTGAGATTCATCATTCTTAACCTCATAATAACACTACCAAGAATCTCAAAATACATTTAGGGGTCAAATTGTAATTTTTTCAAAGTTTAGGGACTAAACTGAAATTTTCATAAATCAAGGACCAAAATAAAATTTGGTCATCTTCAACCTCAAGTCCATTTTGTCCAGATTTTCCAGCAAGGTTAAAATGAATTTCTTAACCCATAAAAACTAATTAAAACAAATCAACTCACAAATCCTTATTTCTAACAACATACTTAAAATCAATCACTTAACATTAAACCTCTAATAATCATAAATTAATCTTAACAACATAAACTTCAAATCCTTATAAACCCAAATCTTTTTTTTTAATCCTTCCATAAACAAATCATAATCAAAAGTAACATGAGAGAATCACTTACTTGTTACTTCCACCTTTCTTGAATCCGAAAAACTTAAGATCATAAACTAAAATCCTTGGTTTGATGAGAAGAGAGTTATGACGGCCATAAAAATTAGAAATGAGAAAAGTAATTCCCTTGCAACCTTTTTTTATATACCAGGGTTAACTTAGGTTGGGTTTAGGCTGACTTAGGCTTGGGCTTGGACCAAAACTTTGGGTCTTACATTGAGGTCTGATTGTAGTGGGGAATACATGTCACACAAGTTTCATGATTTCTTACACCATAAAGGCATTGTGTCTCAATGTTCCTGTCCTTATACCCCACAACAAAATGATGTGGCTGGACATAAAAACCAACTTCTATTGGATGTTGTTTACATCTTATTATTTGAGTCTTATGTTCATCCTAAATTATGGGTTGAGGCATTGTCTACCGTAGTTTACCTAATTAATAAATTGCCCTCTCAGGTCTTAAATTTTGATTCTCCTTATCTTCATTGACATCATCAGCATCCTAGCTGGTTGGTTGCACTTGGAAACAAGCAAGAATATAGAGTGGAATATAAGAGTACTTTTACTCCAATAGGCAAGATGACTATAATGCATACAGTTCTCTATTATGGCTTCACATAACTAGCTACTTCATCAAATGGATGTAAAAAATGCATTTCTCCATGGTGACCTCAAAGAGGAAATTTACATGGCTTTTCCGCCTCGTTTTTCCTCCTCCTCTTCTTCGGATGTATGTAAGTTGAAGCGATCTCTCTATGGGTTAAAACAGGCACCCCATATATGGTTTGACAAGTTTCGAACTACCTTGCTTTAGTTTTCCTTTCAAGAAAGCCAATATAACTCTTCTTTATTCCTTTGCAAGACATCTGTTGGTATTGTTCTTTTTTCTGGTTTATGTTGATGATATCGTTATCACCAGAACTAATTCTACTATGATTGATCATCTCCAACAGCATCTTTATGCCTCTTTTCATATGAAGGATCTTGGTCCTCTTACTTACCTCTTGGGATTAGAAGCTCACACTACTTCTTTGAGCATCTTTCTCAATCAAGTATACACAAGATTTAATTAATTTGGCTAGTCTTCAAGATACTTCTTCAGTGGATACTACTTTAGAAGTCAACACGAAGTATTGTTGTGAGGAGGGTGATATTTTTTATGATCCTACTATGTATCGCCAACTAGTGGGAAGCTTGAACTATTTGGCTATTACTCGGCCTAAGATTTCCTTTGCTATTTAGCAGGTTAGCCAGTTTATGCAAACTCCATGTCATTTACACTTAGTTGCCATTCATCATATCATTCGATATCTTTGAAGGTCTCCTAGTCGTGGATTGTTTTTCCTTTTTGACTCTCCTCTTCATCTCATTGCTTATAGTGATGCTGATTAGGCTGGTTGTCTTGATACTCATTGTTCTGTCACTGGCTGGTGTTTCTTCCTTAAAGATTCTTTGATTTCTAAGAACAATAAAAAAGCAGGCTTGTGTTTTGAAATATTCAACTGAATTTGAATATCATGCAATGTCTACTTGTTCTAAAATTAGTTGGCTTTGTGGGCTTTTTGCCAAGCTCAATTTCTCCTAGTCTGATCCCACTCCTCTCCATGATGATAACACTAGTGCTATTTAGATTATTGTTAATCCTGTTTATCAGGAGCATACAAAGCATATTGAGATGGATTGTCATTCTATTCGAGAAGTACTGGATATTTATGTCATTTCTCTTCCTCGTATTTCCAGTGACCTCCAGATTGCTGATATTTTTACAAAAATTATGACCGGTCAATGCCATCAATTTTTTATTAGTAAATTGATGCTTCTTGATCGCTCTACATTAATTTGAGTTAATTCGAGGGGGATGTCATTCAAAGTATATTAAGATATAATTAGCTGCCGTAATTGTGAGTTGCCGTATATTTTAGCTTCCTAGGCAGAATTGATATAATTGCTGAGATTTAGCCGTGTAATTAACTCAAACGAGTAGAACACTCAAAAAGAGATCATCGAATATAACTGACAAGCAATGCTTCCAGATTTACCTTCTCTTTTGATTTTATAGACTATTGATGTACCTTTCAAACAGATCCAATTGGATTTACAGACTGAAAAAGCTCTAGTGTTTATTACTTGTAGCCTCACCTGAGACTAACAGGATCCTAGCAAGTATTAACACAAGTTTCAACAGCTCAAAAGGATTTAGAAAGCTGCTTATTATTACATGCACAAGCACAACTACAACCGATAATGTCGGTTAAAGACCGGCATTGGTTCAGTTTTAAATACTGTTCGTGTAATTTTCAATCTCCAAGGACATGACAGTCTGAGCCATCTGAGGTTCATTCATTGAAGGACTTGCATTCTCATTGAAAGAAAGTGCTGATTTTCCTAGCAAATGCTCTGTCTCTTCACTATTTTTCTGACCCCACAAGTCCTCATGGAGTGATGTTAGCCTAGAAAGCTCGTCAGATACTTCCTTCATGCTTGGCCTTTTCACACCACTGCTATTTACACATCTTTTTGCAAGCTCGGCAACCACTTCAATCTCCTCCAGCTCTTCTTCATCTGCCTCAAAATCTAAAATCTTAAAGAGATGATTGTTTTCTAATGATGAGATGAAGTCTTGAACCACGTTACGCTTCTCTCCAGACTTAGCGTTAGAGTTTGGCTTCTGTCCTGTCATAAGTTCCACAAGAACTACTCCGAAGCTGAAGACATCGCTCTTTACAGTTAAATTACCTGTCATGAGATACTCAGGATCCAGGTAGCCAAAAGTCCCCTGTATTTTTGTGGCTATATCCGTTTGGCCAGGTGAGATCAGCACTGAAGCTCCAAAATCGGCTATCTTTGCTGTTCCATCCTCGTCCAAAAGTATGTTCACCGTCTTGACATCCCCGTGAATCATTGGAGGGTTTGCTAAAGAATGCAAATATTCAAGTGCAAGTGCAATTTCAGCAGCTACCCTCAAACGGTCTGTCCATGTTCTCAACACTTGAGACTTCTTATCATGGATGTGGTGGAAAAGAGTTCCATTTGAAATGAATTCATAAACTAGCAAAGGCACTTTGGTCTGCAAACACAGGCCTAATAGCTTGACCACATTCTTGTGATTGACTTGCAAAACCATGCCAATTTCATGCTGAAATTCCTCGTTCATTTGAGCCTTGTCTACTCCCTTAAACTTCTTCACTGCAAGTTGGGTATTATCTGGTAAAACTCCTTTGTAAACACAGCCAAAGCCTCCTTCGCCAAGTTTCTTATGATCATTGTAATTTTCGGTTGCTTTTGCCAGCTCTGCCTCACTGAAAATCCTTACTCGTTGATGCTTTAAAACCATGCCTCCATTTTCTCTAAAGTTTTTATCCTTTCTTAATTTCCTTAAAATTATATAGAGCAGCACACCGATGATCACAAGGGAAATAGTTCCTCCAGTAACTGCATCAAGATATTCAATGGAAAGAAATGAACTGCCATGATGATCAACCTAGGACAACTGGGAGTCTGGGAAGAAAACAATTGTTGATACAAACAGCACACTGCCGTGTTCTATAAGGTGCTAGAATACTTAAAAAGCTGAATTCTTGTACTAAATTCTGAAAGTATAAGCAATTTTTGGAGGGCACGTTCCCTGAAGTCCATTTTTGGTCAGTTTGGATGAATCCAGATTCCAACTTCACACTTCATAGACAAGCAAAATGCAATTATTTTGATTTTGAGGGGGCAATCTACCCTGAATCTATCTCAGGTCTAACTTCTCAGTTCTCACACTAGGAGGAGTTCATATAATTATTGTAAGTAACATATTATTAAGTCCACATATCCTATTGAGAATTTTATATAAAGAAGTGATTCTGCTGTGCTATGTTAAGAGAATCCAGCATGGGGTTGCTAAAATCTGTAAGTGGGGAGAGAAATTAATCACAGGGTACGTGCAAATTTACCTGAAGCAATGGTGGCGATACCAAATCCTTGACAACCTGTTTTACCATCACCGTGCATGCCCATTGGACAACTGCATGTGTAATTTCCAGGCGTGTTCTTGCACTTTCCTTTGCAAGGATACCTTTGTCGATCAGCACACTCGTCAATATCTGTTTGAGTATAGAAGCAGGAGAACCCGTAAACAAGACTTAACAACAAATCAAAACAACGAATAAAGGACCCAACATATTACGTGGTGTGTACGATTTAATTGGAACAGTAGATTACCTTGACATCCTGGTGAAAGATAGGGGTTTCCTGTGAATCCATCTTTGCATGAACAACGATATCCTTGGCCATTCTCAGAGTAATTGCAGTTAGTATTATTGCGGCAAGCATATGAACTGGTATTCATTTGAGCCTGTTCACACGACTTAGTATCGACGACCCATTCAATCACAACATCTGAAGCATTTCCATCTGGCAAACCTGAGAGCTGCCAATCTGAAGCCTTGAAGGTTCTTTTGTCTGCTAAAAATGCATATCCACAAGGATTGAAATCTGAAACATTTGTGTGGTTGTATATGGACATAGAGAGAATATACAGAGACTTTAGGCCCTTGGGAATTGATGTCTGACAGCATCCTGAACCTGAGCAAGAACTGTTATCGGCCAGGCTCACCATTTCATCGCATAAGGAGATACAGGCAGCTCCATATGTGCCCTCAGCTTCACCGACAAAACCCATAGTATCACAACCTATAGCTGTGAACATGTTTTGGGTGTCTGAGAACATGTAGGGGCCCTGACCGAGATGGATAGAGAGATTAGTTTCCTTCACTTTTGCCCCTGACTGGTAGCAGTCATATGCAGTGATGATGCTGACAACCATTGAACCTTCAAGAACTAAAATATTAAGAACAGGAATATTATAAAACCACAACTTCTCAGGACCATGACCATCACTCTGATTACAATTTAGAAACAAGTACTGGTTTTCGGCGCAACTGGACACATCAATACCGAAGGGATAGGGAACACTAACATTGCCACACTTGTTTCGGCAGCCAGGTTTCGAATCAGCTGCACTTTGATCCATTGCCGTTGCCACTGAACACAGTAGAAACAAAATCATTAGCCCAGGCACACACAACTTCAAAATCATTTTTGCTTGTTCTAGATCAAAAACATCAAGAAACCAAGAAATATAAACAAGGCCGACAATTAAGAATCAGTTTAAATCATTGCAACTTCTGAAACAAAAGCTGGATCAGTATTTACTCGAAATCACAAGGTAATTACCCTAGACGACTTTGGTGTTATATTTTTGGCTGTTTAGCTGTATTGTCATTGTCTCCAAGTTGGAACAATTCAATTGAAGGAACATCATCCATCATTTTGTGTATTATTCCATGAATTTGGAGTGATTAATTCCTAGTCAACCCGGCATCTGGGAATTTAGCATGTACCACACGTTTCTTATCGTCTTAGTTAAGGATCGGTATTGGACTGGATCACTGCAAAAGATAAAAGATGTTGAATTTAAGGTTTAAGAAAAAAATATTATTATTATTATTATTAATTGAACCATTATCAAAATATAAAATATAAAGAATATGAGTTTGCAAAGGTATTTTTTCAAGCTTTGCTTCTCTTACAATGTTAAGTACTGGTTATGTATAAAACTGAACATGAACAATTTTAAACCAACATCCAATTGACTTCCCATGTTTCAACTCATATTTAGAATATGTGTCTGAAAACTCAATTATATGTTTGGTTATGAAATTGATTTATTTTATATTTTTTTAAGCCATGGTTGTTTTTTTAAAAAAGAAAATCATTACAGTTCTCGAATAAATAATAGTAAAATATTAGTTATTAGTCACTCAATATTATGAATACAAGTTATTTAGTTCTTTGAAAACAATCTTCTTTTCATTTTTCTCTTTTTTTATATATAAAATTAAATATATTTTTTAGTATTTTTAGAAGAATCATTTATTTTGTTATCTAATTCTCAATGAATTTGTATTAATCCTAAAAAAAAAATCTAATGGCGACTATTTTACAGTGAATAAAAAATAAAAAATAAAAAATCTTCATATTACAAAAATACACAATCAATACCAATTCTCTGAACAAATCCTTTTTTTTTCTTTTTTTCAATTTACTAATACAAGGTATATATTACTCCAACATAAGGTACGTATAAAATAAACTAATGCATGTTAAGACTCTAGCCACTGTTCACAAAAAAAAAAAAGAAAAAAAAAAAGATGTCTGTATCCAAGAACTTAGAACACATGTCATGCCCAGTAGTCATTAATGAGATAATCAGAACGCTAGTTTTTAATTTCAATGCTCATTGTGTTATTGTCACGATTAGTCAAACACAAAGTATTAACTTAGACTATTAGTTTTATTTATTTGTCTTTTAATTAGTTATATTATATTATATATATATATATATATATATATATATATATATATATATTTGTGTTAGATTACTAATTTATTCAATGATTGATGTCAACGGAAATATAAAAAACTTTGTTTAATAGCTTATGTCGAGAAATGCATACGACATGATGGGTCATGATTTCTGTAAAATCAATCTCATTTAAAAGCCAAAGTTACAACTCAAAATGAGTTTATGTTTTTTTCAACGTTTAATTTTATGTTAGGTCATGAAATGATCTCGATCAACTCTAAATTGAGTAGGGGTACATCCACGCCCAACTCAAGATTAGGCCATGTAGCGCCCGCGCCCAATCCCTTATTAGGCCAGGGACGCGAACGCACCCATCTCCACGTTGGGTTGTGATGTGTCCATCCCTGATTATTTTTTGGTACAGACACAAGTTGAACTCAATTCCTTCTAGGCTCAGCGTGTGAGTTGAATCTAATGTCCCTTAGGTTGAGTGCGCAATTGAAAGATCACTTCACATAGAGTCTCTCATACCTTGAGTCTGGGTTAATAATTATAATATCTATCATAATCATGTTAAATACGAACAAGCAATCCATGCTTACATTAATTAAATGTGATGATACGAGCAATAAGATAATATTATATTACTCATATAAAATTACATTTCTACCCCTCCTACATAGCATGAAACAGGTCAAGTCAGGTAATATAAAAGAGAACATGAATATACAGAAAGGGATTTGAAACCTTAAACTATGAGATATAAACATGTTATCTGCTTCTTCTTCTTTAATTCTACATCTTCTTCTCTTGTCTCTCTCTAAAAAGCTCATTAATACATTCATTAATGTCGATTGCTACACAAATATATCTAGTACTGATTTGATCTTCGGAGGGTCCCTCATCAACACCCCTAGGGAACTTTGTGCAGGTATTTATTCAGGACGAGATTCACACCCTCGCGAGAAAATCAATTGAAGTCAGTGTAATCTTGAGGTGAAGATCATAAAATACACTAGAAATAATTTGCAAAGATCTCTACGAATAATTCATCCCAAAATATTTCATGTGATTTTTGTATTATCAGTAGATAATTGGATATTTGGCAAATAAATTAAATTAAAATCATTTGAAACATTCATCATTTTATGCCTCTTTTTTTTTTTTAATTCGAAAGAGGCCTACAGGCTACACTAGTTGTGTTGGTCAGATCATTGCATTTAATTAATCAATGATATTTATTTGATACTGCATTTTTTTATTTTTTAAGGTTTTCTGTTCTGGTTAATAATAAATAGAATATATTCGGAGGTCATTTCCATGTTAAGATATATTTTTATAAAATAAATATTGTAGTAATTTTTAATTTTTTGGCAGACATTATTTATACTTTTTTTCATGGTTCCATCATGAGTTAAAATCATTAAAAAATGTTACCGGTTGGAACAGGAAACTCTGATTTTGATCAATAATCGAAAACTAATGATGAATAATATAATCCCACTCGAAAGAGGGGGGGGGGGGGGGGGGGGAACAAAAGGGGAGGTTGCTTGCATCTGTGGATCATATTGTTTTTAATTATTCCCTCCCAGTACTGTATACTGTGCTTTTCTTCTTACATTCATCCATTGAAACGTTTTCTCTCTTCAAAAGGTAAGCCTTCTCAGATATTTGTTCCTTAATACTGAAGGCCACTATGGACATAAGAATTTGACTTTTGAGTTGTCACAGGCTCCCAGCCAGCTAGCCTGTCCTAAATCCACAGCAGGGTTCAGACTTTGTCCACAGTCGTCTATAATATCTGATCTCAAAATTGGTGTTTCCTCTACCTGTGTCACCGTAGCTTCACATTAAGAATGACAGTAGATAATCAGGCATATAACTTTTACTTCCTGCTGGTGCTAGAACTGAGCATACCAAACTCAATAACAACTTCTGAAGCAGGACTGAATGACACCTCTCCCAGTTTGTATACAGAAGTTTTGCTTTGGTTTCAAATCATTCACCGGAGGAAATTAGATGGAGGTGTAGTGGAAAAACTTGCCTCACGTACTGCAGCACCATAGTTTATGTCGTGCATTGAAGTAGAGTTAGGGATAAAGCGGGATGATGCTTATAAACTCAGTGATTCGACATGTGCCTGCATTTTGATTGACTTAAAAGAGTATGATAGCAAAGAACTTGTGCATCGAAATGTTGATATCGAAAGAACATGAATGAAGATTTGTTCCCATAATAAATACTTGAATGTAAGAACAGAAAAGAAAAACTATTAGAAAGGACCAA
>Ga0325410_1005736_pt1 | contig 13690 bp, 1 predicted proteins | sample PopdelMetagenome_16_FD_206182 | JGI IMG/M metagenome (GOLD analysis project Ga0325410, IMG submission 206182) | Populus deltoides microbial communities from Bellville, Georgia, United States - Xylem-PdIQD-R3 | ecosystem: Host-associated > Plants > Phyllosphere > Stem > Wood/Secondary xylem... | reverse complement strand
TTCATAAAAAATCCCTTTAAAAAATAATCAAGACTTTCTGTTTCTAAAATTTTTTGATGAAATCATTCATTTTTAATAATTAATATTAGAATTTTTAAATCGATAAATTGCCTGTTTTTAAAGATTAGTGTTAAAATTTTTATAAATGGATGAAATCATCTATTTTTAGATATTAACATTGAAATATTTTTAAAAATTTATAAAATCCTCTATTTTTTGAACTATCATCATATTTTTTATTAAACCAAAGAAATCATTAATTTTCTAAGATTAACATCAATTTTTCCTCCAAATCAATGAAATCACTTATTTATAGGGATTAATATTAAAATTTTTATTTATCATTATTTTTAGAAATCGATGTTATTTTTCGTAAAGGTAATGTTGATATTTTCTAAACATAATTAATTTAGTGTCTGAATCTTTAAAATTTAGTGTCTATTTTAAAATTTTTAATCTTTTTAATTACTAAATGATGGCTTTATTATTTTAATTCCTTTTAATTCTAGAGAGCTGATTTTTTCCTCTAAATTAAGGCTATACTACATAATTAACAGGAGGTAAATCATCTAATCCATTGTTTAATCTCGCTTTAAGGTTTAAAATCTTTACAAATTAAAATCATCGAAAACAACTCGATAGTTTTAATAATACTTGGAGAATTTACAGTACATATCCTCGTGGTGATCTGTCCTATCTCCTTTGATAAGATCCCCGGCTATATACATTGAACAAATTAGGGGGGGAAAAGAAGACACATGAACATCAAGTAGCTGTGTCTTTCTTCTTTAGGGTGGTGTTATAATGAATCATACAGGGACCTCTCCTTCCTTGTACAGTTGTGGGATCCACTAGCAAAGGAGAGTTTATACATGGAGATTTCGGTGATGTAGACGAAGCATTGTAATCGATATACAGCTAATTTAATTGATTTTTTTTGTGGGTCAATAGGGATTATGCTGTTGGACCTTTCTACTTCTTTCAAAGATCTTGACGTGCTTACAACAAGAAGTAGTGTGTTTGGTGATATGCTTGACGGCCATCGGCTGTGTCCCCGTTTTAAAATGGTTTCTTTTTATGGATATCCGCGTATTCAACATGCCTACCATCTTATCTTGCTATTAACTGCTACTATGTTCGGAAACGCGGTTGCAGCTGCGTTTTCAAAAATTTAAAATTTTTATTTTATTAAAATTGAATATAGTTTGTATGTTTTGGATCGTTTTGATGTATTGATATCAAAAATAATTTTTAAAAAATAAAAAAACATCATTGACATGCATTTTGACACAAAAAGTTATTTGAAAAGCACCCGCAACCACACTGCCAATCACACCAAACATTTTCTGTCTTTGTTATCGTTCCCTTCTTAGCAAGAATATAATTTTTTACTGCTGCCGGTTATTTTTTTATTATTATTTATGTGGTTATTAGACAGTTTACATATATTTTGATTTATCTTATAAATTTTCTTATAAATTTTAAAATTAACAATAATATAAGTTTTCTTTCAATAACTTCAACCCGTGACCATTATTCATTGGCAAAAATACTACCTGATGCATTTGGAACCCATCAGTCCCCTTTCACACTCGAGTAAAAGGTTGGGAGTGCTGCAGGATGTAATATGCTAATTTTAATTACATATTATAATTTTTCTCTTTTGATTTTTAAATTCAAAATTCGACACTAGTTATTAAAAGAATTTATTAAATCTATTAGAATACATCGGATTTGTGTAAATAATGTATATTCTTAAAATTATTCAGAATGAGAATTAATTTCGCTTAATACATAAGTTAATCCGATAATACCTTACTTTTGTTTTTCTAAACGAAGGAAAATGGTGTAACTCAAGTTTTAAAAAATAATTCATGACGCGACCTTTTCAAATTACTTGTAGGGAAAAAAGAAAAGGAATGCTCCGTTTTCCACTGAACAGGTTAATTTGGACGGTATCTGGGCATTTTTACAAGGCAGTTGATAAATTAGTGGTGACGGGGCCTTGCCAAATCCATCGATCTGCCTTTATTTATCGAAATTCTTACATTAAAGCCCCCGGCGTTAAAAAATATTTTATTCATTCGAACCTTCAAGGAGTCCATTCAACCCAGTTTAACTCGGTGGTGTTGGTATTTATTGCTATGTCAAAAAAAAAATGAAGAAGAATCATTTTCCTGTTGTTTTTTTTCTCGGAAGACATTTTTCGATTTTTGAAGAAGCTATTAAAAAATAATCAACATAGTAACTTTCCAATCAAAGGAGAAAATTGGGAAGATGAGGGGAATAGTTTTTTCAACCTTAAAGATTGTGAAAACACCTTCCCTATGGGGATTCAAGACCCAAATCCTAAAACATGCACATTCCATTACAAAAGGAAAATTAAAGTTGTTATTGTTAAAATAATTAAGCTCAAACACAAAAAGGAGGCTAGAATTCTGAATAATATTTCTATTATGAGTTCTTAGTCTTAATCTAAATACAAACAAAGTATATATAGGTTAAATTAAAAGTACTATTCTACCCTTAATAAATAAGACTACATAAGTATTATTTAACAGTTATTATCTATTGTAAATCAAACACAATAAAATGTTTTTCAATTTATTTTCATGATGTTTTTTAGTATCATAAAAAAAATCATTTTCATAGATTGTTTTTCCTACAAACAAATAGAATTATATATATATATATAAAAGCACCATTCTCTCTGTATTCTCTGTCATTCTTTTTTTCATTTTTATATATATAAAAAATTACATTTTTTGGTATACAAGTAAGAAAAACCTTGATAAAAAAATTCCCGAACAAGCAATTATAAAAAACCAAGATCCACTTCCACCATATCTGCAATAACCAAAAAAGAATTTTGGAGCCTCTATATATTTCTGTTTTTATCTTCTAATTTAGGATTTTTTATTTTTGTTTTCATTTCTTGAGATAACCAAAAAATAATTTTTAGAAAATTGGCATACAATCGGGTTGTTTCATCCCAGTTCGACGCTAGGGTTCATTGCTCAACAACTTAAGTAGTCAACCAGGCCCGATCTAACACCTATCGACCCCGGCGTGCTCATGGTTCCTCCAGCTAGAGGGTGATCCCTAGGTCACCCTACTTAACTAGATCCTTAATAGACCTCCAGGGTCCGTTGACATGGGGTCTTACCGGCCTGGTGACTTAATCCAGGTTCAACCCCAGGGTTACTTGGCTTCAACCTGATATCAACTTCCATCGGCTATGTTTCCAGCTCGAATCATCCTGCTCGAGCTTGACCTCGTGGCCTGGCTACTGCATCAAAGTTGAACTACTCGTGGGTTAACCAAAGAAGACAGCACATTACTCTTCTTTGGCCTTTCCTCCTCGTCTTCTTCATTTTAATCATTTCTTATTTATTTTAATTTCATTTCCTTCAGAGTTCAGCAATCTGAGTAGGAAACGTTCTTGGCATGTAACACCAAAAAGTCAAACCGAACTAAGACCAAGACAAAGCTGTGATGTGTCTTATAACCTTATCAAAATTTCAATTTCAATTTACCATGGAAGTTGACTTCTATATCATGATACAAAGTACAAACAATATTTGAGCAACTATATTCAATACAAAAGAAGAGTAGCAATGGGGCCTGAGAACTGAACTGAAATTAGGATCTCCGTGGAAGCTTTGGGCTTTAGAGAAGAGGACAACAATCAAGATTCAAGAGGGGGAGCTATCTATTGAGTGCTAGGCGTTGGGCCTAAAGCATTTCATAAAAACCGAAATGAAAGGGCTAGTCGTCTGGTTATTACATAAATAATATATTTTCTCCAGCAATAGTTCTATCCACGAAATTGAGCTTTTTAGCCAGGAAAAATATATTATAAAAGCCATTAATTGCTCTAGTCATATAAAATATAAATATGGTGCCGTCTTAGCTGTTTAGGAATGGATTTCAGTATTTTTCATTTTAAAATACATCAAAATAATATATTTTTATTTTTTAAAAATTATTTTTGAGATTAGGATATAAACTGATATAAAACATAAAAAAATTAGTTTTTTTAAAAAAATATTTTTAAAATTTTTAAAATACAAGTTAATCCATGTTTCCGAACACCTTCTAGGCTGGTAATTGGCTCGTGAAACCTACAGGAATTAGCACTTAGCGTGCACTGAAAAGTACACTTGATAACTGCAAGTTTTGGAGTTAAAAATAATAGAGTTTGCATAGAATTATGTAATAATTTTTTTAAAAATATTTTTTTATTTAAAAATATATTAAAATAAATTTTTTTTTATATATAATATATCAAAACAATAAAAAAAAAAACAAAGAAACGATTTTTTAAAATAAAGAATTTTTTTTAAAAAAAATAAAAATAAACAGTATATTAGTTATGAAGAGTGAATAGGTTCGAACCCGATTATTTGGATAATTGTGAATTTCTAACTCTTCTGTGTCACTAAATCCAAGACATCTTCTTACCAAAAAAAAAAAAGAAGCAAAACTCATTGAGGAATGATATGGTATGAATCACCTCACCGATCTTAAATTGTAGAGGAGTGGTGTGGATCTTGAAGCCCCAAAAATGTTACCCCACTATTTGTAAATGTAAAAGAAAATAAAAAAGTTAGCTGGTTCATGAGATTATATATAATGCTTTTCGATATGATGCTCACAGGGAGAGAAAAGGGTGTTTCTACAAATCGGGGAATTTTGTGACAACCTAGCTAGCTACCAATCATAACAAGAACTTCCAAGCCCTGGATGACCAAAAAATGTGGAGTTAAAATCGTTCGGTTCATATCCAGTGTCGTTTTTGTTTCTTTCTCGTGAATGAACACACACACACACACACACACACATATATGTATTCAAACCTTCATTTGATAATGTAATTATTTATTTAGCCAACATCAGACAAGATGTAGGTCACGGCGAGAGACCTTGTCTTTCCTTTTTCTTACCGTGCAAGACTTGAAGACCCATGGCATGAAGTGGTTATAATTAGTACTACACAAGGAAAACAAAACGTAGGAGAGGGCGTACATCAAGTACTGCAATTTAATTACGATTATATATTTAGTTCCTCACGGTAAATGGTGTTTAAGTGGGTTATTTAAGTACGTAGTCGTATCGGACTCGGTATGCATACATACAATCAGTACATAGGATTTGAGAGATTGTTTAAGGTTGTCTTTGGAGACGGACGCAAGAATGTTTCTTCTTGGTTGGCCGTAGAACCTTTACACGCTTTATTGACAATATTTTCATTATTTTATTTTCCTGTCTGGTCAAAAGAGTTACGCAAGATATATAGCAGAAAAAAGAAGTAGCAGCTTTAAAAATATTTAGTTCTTTATTTCTAACAATCATTTTATGATTCTTGACCGGATCGTCTTAGGTTAATTATAAGTTGACCAAACAATATATATATATATCCTTAACAGCATCCACACATATCTGGGCAAAATTAATGTCAGAAGAAAATTAAATTTGGTATAATTAAATTACCAACCCAATTTTTAATTTAATGCTTAAAGATTCAAATTTGATAAATCTTCAAGAATCAAAAGATTGAGCCAAAATTAAGATATACTACTACATGATGTCTGACTGTAGAAAGTGATGAAATCTCAGTAGGTAGCATTAACACTTGGCAAAGTGCATTTAATACAGTGCTGTTTCTCCGAGCTGTAGCGGTGCTGCTGGCAAGGTTGAAATCTGAGCACCTCCCGTAACTAACATTCTACTATAGTTGCAACTCCTGAGACGGTGAGATATACACATGGACCTAATTCGACCCCATCAAAATTATCTTTTCTCTTCTTATTTTATCTTCAAAGCAATAAATATGTGATTGTAAACTGACATGGAAAACCTGCAAATTCAGCAAAGTCAAACAGATTTGGTAATTTCTGATTTGTTTGAACATTGCAGATTAATTTTTTTCATGAGAAATTAGAACCACAGGATTTTCCTGTCAACATTCTTTCTCCGTTTTCTCCCAGATTATAACTTTTCTGGTGATGTATGTGACAGACAGCAGACCTAATTGAAGATGGAAAAAAATATTATGATAAATATGAATGCCTTTGTTCCATTGAATGGTAGCTGAATTTATACGTTCGTCAATAGTTCCGCTCATGCAATTTTCCTTCAAGTCATGTTAGATGGTAGCTGCTTTGGTGCACGTGTAATTAACTACTAAAACTGATGTAATAGAAACAGAAGTAAGATATATCTTCAAGCTACATTAATAGGATTTATTCCCAGCAGTATCGTACTTGAAAATTCAACATACATCTTCGAACTTAATCTTCATTCTCAAATATGTTTACTCTTGTTCAATAAAAAAAAATTATGTTTAACAAATGAGTTTATGCAGTGATATGGTGACCTCTACGATTTCGCGGAATATGGTTTTATATTATAATTACAAGAAATAGTTTTTATGATGAAACCAATATATATATATATATATATATATATATATATATATAACCTTGAATAAGTACAGCACATACAAGAAACAGGTGATTTATGTGTTTTGAAACCATAAATTCTTCATCCAATCGATTCGGCGTAGGAGACAAAGGATAATTAAATAGATAGGGTGGCTGAACCCATAGTCTGATCAAGGCCTGTGTTTCTAAATGCCTTAAGGCTCAATATATTAAAACATCGCCTTTATTCTTCTATAACTGAGAGGGAATTAAGAGATTCTTAATGAAAATAAAAATTCAGTTAATTTAATATTGAAAATCAGAATAAATTACAAAATAGACTCACAGACAGAAGCCACCTGTCCTACGTGCCATATCTTTGATGAAATTTGCCAGATCGAATCATCAAATCCAAGACAAAGTTATATCTAATGGATGTTTCATGAATCTAATTAATATTGGTAACTTCGAAAAAAAAATTATCTTCTTATATAGAAGATCTTAAGTTATAAACAGCGCAGCAGATGACGAAAAAGTCTGCATATGGGGGGAAAATATATTTATTTTTTTATTAAATCTGTATGTGTCTCAGCAAGCTTCTGATCGATGTCAACCCTACTGACAAACACATTTTACAGAAGTTCCAAGGCTGTGGTTGTTTTACACTGGGTTTTATATTTGCGATGAAACAAATATAGTAAAGTGTTTGTTAATAAATCAAATTATGTTTTGTATTGTGAGATTTATTAAAAAATTAAGTTTTAAATGTAGTTTTTATATTATTTTTAACTCAGTTTCGTAAAATTTTGTTTATTTTTACGTTTCAAAAGTATTTTTGAAAAATTTAAATTTTTTTTCTTTACTTCAAATTGATATATTTTTGGTGTTTTCAGATCATTTTGATGTGCTGATATCAAAAATAATTTTTAAAAAATAAAAAAAAAATATTTTGATATATTTCCAAGTAAAAAGCACTTTGAAAAGCAACCGCAACTACACTTCCACCAAATATTTTATATATATATTTTGCTACACATAAATTTCAACCATAATTTTTACCAAACACGTATTTAAATCCAACTAATCATAATTAACCGTATTTTTTTAAAACTTATTTTTTTAAAATTACAATCACAAAAGCTACCTAAAATACAAACACACTCTAAGTGGCTATGTGGATACAACAACTATTAGATTCATGTACTGATATACATGAACCTCTCCTAATTGTATACATGAGCTGCATACATTAATTCATGAACTCCTAATAAATAACGCATACATGAATTCCACATCTAGATTTTTCTTAATTATTTCTAATATCTTTTAATATACTCAGATTATTAGATTTATAAGCACTGCCTATGGCTAATTGGAATTAACCTTGACAGGCAATGTCAGCAACAATATTATCCATGAAGGTAAAATATGCGTGCATGTTCAATATGATCCCCAGGCGATTGATTAGTAATTCTAGCATTTTTTTCAGGATCAACTCTATTTAGAGCGATTGCATGGCACTTGCTCGATCTTATTTTTGTTGAGATAGATACATACATGTATATCTTTATGCCAGGATTCACATATTTGTTATTGTTGCATTTCATTCTCAATTTCAAGCAGTACTGTGCTTATTAACATTTTTTTTTTTTATGATCTATATATAGCCACGCAAGCAAGCGCACATATACTCTAAGGTTTGGGATTAGATTTATCAAGGAAAGAGAGTAAAACATGATATCATACTCTATAGAACAAAATCCAAAAATATGAAGAAGAATCAAAATTTCAAATATTAATCATGTTTTCTGCTATTCTAAATGTAATCGATACAGCATACATGTCCAACTCAGCTATTTTAACATGGCGACAGAAAATTAATTATTCCCTTCATGAATTATTTAATCCACGCCCAATGTGAATGAACAATGCTTGATCGAGATCGCACTTCAGGTAACACCAAGCAACGGATCACTACTCATATATAATTAATAGTGACCTGAAACCATAGCATCTTCTGATCTGTCAGGTTGCCTTGCTTCTTTTCCCGTGATGTTTCCAAGTCAAGATTTACAAATGAGGCTTAATTCACCCATCAGTCCCTACTAAACACATTCTTCAGGGTGTCCAGAATTAGAAAGGAATATAATGTTTGCTACTGGGAGAGAAGAAGGTTGGAAGAAGGGGCAATCTTTTGTGGCCTCAAAAAATTAGACTCGTTATCCTTTTGATTACCTTCAACATGGGCAATTGAAGAAGAAGGAATGCTCATTGTGAGGTCGAGGTTTAGGTCAGGCAAGGCACATTGATCATCCTCTAAGCAACTTCCGGCATCCGATGTTTGCTCACTGTCAACGCGGGGCTTTGTCGGCCGTTGTTTGGCCTGAACTTTCAATCCAGATGATGTTGCATTAGCAGGATTTGGCGGGTTACGTGAACGTAGGAGATTCTGGTTCAAGCGATGATTATTTGGATCAATCCCCATGTTTATAAGCTTTCTCCTTAAATGAGAATTCCAATAGTTCTTTACTTCATTGTCTGTTCGTCCAGGCAATCTTCCAGCTATTAATGACCACCTGAAAACAATTTTACCGTTAGAATCTTAATAAAAAAAACAAATGTGATATACAGTTGTGCAATATTAAGAATAATACTGATTTTTCTTCGTAGAATTATTAGAATAGAAATTTATGCCTAGACAGCAGCGAAATTAAATATTTCTAAAATACATGTCGTGCATGGTACTGCAATTTTATTTTATTATGTAGAAAATAGTCTCTCCTTTAATTTCAGCAGTAGGAATGGAAACTGAAGGCAACCGAAAATTAAATTGTGGAGTGTTAATATATTTCACCTGTTTCCCAGGAGCGCATGAAGCTTGATGATGAGATCTTCTTCATCTTCACCAAAGTTGCCTCTTTTAAGGTCTGGCCTAAGATAGTTTATCCATCTTAGCCTACAACTTTTGCCACAACGAAGGAGGCCTGATCAATCAACAATATGGAAACAAATATTTTTATAGGTTTCCACTAAATTGAATTAAGTATTCAAACCATTTTTTATTTTTATTTTGAAAACAAAAGGGAATAGAGTAATGAACTTAATTAGTTCGAACATAAGAAGTAGCTAGGAGAAGGAGAAACCTGCAGCCTGAGGAAGAGAACGCCAACAACCTTCGCCGTGTTTTCGAATATAATCTATGAGTTTCTGGTCTTCTTCCTTAGACCAAGCTCCTTTATTGGTATCTTGTTTATCACAACACGGCTTCCTCATTATCTTAATCCAAAGTTTCTAAGAACAAAAAAGAAATTCCTCAACTGGAAAAGAATGGGAGAGCAGATACCCAAGAATCCGATAAGTTAGAAATAAGATCAAGTGGTGGTATTTATTAGGATGGTTGCTTCCATGTTTGCAAGAGAAAAAAGGTTGACTTGGACCGGTTGTTTGGTCATGCGTGTGCGTGCAGGTTGTATGGCTCTCCCTTGAAGGAGAAGGTACATCCTCAGAGGTTTCACAATGTTTTTTTTTTTTTTTTTATTTCTTTGTGTTAGGTAAGTCAGTGGCCGTTCAGTATATGTCCCCATCCTTCGTGTTCAGTAGATAGTATTCACAATATTTCATGGCACTCATTTTTTCCAGCATTTCAGGATTATAAAATTAAAATTTCAAAAGTCGTCTCTAAATTTTGGTAGGTTTGTTTTGAAAAAAATGATATTTTTTAATGAAAAATAAATATTTTATCCATATTAAATAAAACACAAACAAATGTTTATTGATATTTCTAGCAAAAACGAATCCTTAATTCGAATGAATGAGATGGATAAAAAAACTTAATGTTAACTAAAAGCTTATAGATGAACTTGAGTCATCATAAATTAACAAAGAAGCAAATTGCACGATTAAACTTTCAAAACCACCAAATAGAATCTATCGATTTTACTCAGTTAGAAACTAGCTGTGGTAATGATTTTTTTACTGTGTTATATATTAAACTTTGTATGATCTAGTAATTAAGTTAACGTGATGAGTTGTTGATCTAATTTTTAACTCTGATTGAGTTTTAAGATAAATCAAGTTGGGTGACACTCATTTGACCTAACTAACCTAACGAGTATAATCATGACTCAATCAATCATGTTAGAATTCAATATAAATTGTTTTTAAAAAAAATTAAAAATGACATTAATTTAACATTTTTAAAAAAAATATTAAAACGAAGATGTTTGGGATAGAACCCGGTCAACCTGATGACCTAACGAGTATATTCATGACTCAAAAATTATTAATGTGATAAAATCATGTCAAAAATCTATTAAAAAAATAACAAAAACAAGAATTTTGTTGAATCTTTATGAACAATTTTTTTTTTTTTTTGCATATTAGGTATGTAGTAGTAATTGGAAAAAAAATTGTTAACATTCCAATAGAAAACTTTAATATTATTTAAGAAGTATGCCAAAATTAAATATTAATTTAAATATCATGCTTACTATTTTATTTATAGTTCATTTCAATCAAAATAAAATAAAATAAGAAACCTAGGAAGAGGCTGGGTGTCTCAGCCTAAAAGATGGGTCCGAGTATCCAGCTCAATAGAAAGAAGGCTTGGCTTGTGCCCCTGGTTTTCTTAACTATTTGTTTTTATATTTAAGGGCGGAGTAACCTTTTATTAAGGAAAAAATAATGATAAAGCATACATAGTGTTGTGCTAGCAAAGGTTATTAGAAAGTCAAGTCACGGATTTTTTTTAATTTAAAAACTCATTTTCATAATATTTTCATCTGAAACACCTAATAAATACTCTAAGAATTTTAATAAATCAATTGTCAACCTTAAAATATTTTTAAATGAGTTAAAAAAATACAAAATTAATCCGAATAAAAAACTTTATCTTTCTAAATCCCAATTTGCTTTTTTTTTTTTTTAACCTGAAGAAAAGAGAGGATAACTTAGATACTTGAGATTTCAAATAAGATGAGTGGCTAGTGAAGTTAATTATATAATAAATTCTTGGGACAATCAATTAGTTTAATTTTTCGTAGTTGGTAGATATGACAAGGGACAGAGAGACTGGGATTCCGTCAAGAAAAATAAGTACGAGAACAAGGGAAGTTGGCACCATCACATGTTCTTACGTTGACTGATAGTTTCAAATTAAAATCAGTAGATAGAGGAGTATGTGACAATTTAATTTAATATTTCTCTAAACAAACAGTTCTTCTGGATAGCTTGGCGCTGTCTAGTGTCTCCAACGTCTTCCACCGACTCCGGTTCCTTCCCTGTATGTGGCAGTGTGACCACTAAAATTGCTGGGTGTTGCTTTCAAAATATACATTTATCTCAACAAATATATATGTGTGTGTGTGTGTGTGTGTGTGTGTGAGAGAGAGAGAGAGAGAGAGAGAGAGAGAGAGTACTTCATCATTTGGCGTTTCAGTACTATTGATGAAGTTTTTTCTTTTCTTTTTTTGAAGTTTTTGGATTAGAAAAAAAGGCCACGTACGTATATATATGTGTGTGATAGTCTATGTGTGTAATGCTATGTTCTAAGCGATTGGAGATACTAAAATTTTCAGTGACCATCTACGAAAGAGATGGGGGGAAAAGCGAAAGGAAACGAACTCACTCTGATCCTAGCTAGGGTTTCTATATCCAATATTAATATTTCTTTTGAAAGCAAAACAGAAAATGGTAAACCACACTATTTTATGTCGCCAGAAGAACGAGGCTGTTTTTGCCGTCAATGCTGTGACACTGACATGAACACTTCGAAGTGGAAGGGAAGGACATGTGCACCACCGCAACTACTGTTCCTTACTATTATAACGAGTTCCCTAGCAAATGATTCTTTTTAATTAATTAGGTGTTTAATTAGCTATGTGTATATATGATTTCTCTCTTTGATTTTTTTCTCAAATATGTTCTTCTTCTTCTTCTTCTATTTAATATCTAAGGAGTAAGTTTCGAGCATTCACTGTTACAATATTTATGTAATATATATGAATGTATGTGTTAGGGAATTAATTAATTGTTTTATGTTAGAAGGTATAAAGTTTTTAAACTGCTATAGCCTAAATTTAATATTATTTTCTTAACTTGGTATCGGTGTTTAATTTTTTTATTGATTAATTATGTGTTTAGAACTGTGTATGTTTTACTATGATATATATATATATATATATATATATATATATATATATTGATATTATATTTTATGAGCGGTGCCAAATTAATATATTATCAAAGACAATAAGTGCAAGCAATAAAATCAATTTGGTTTTCGATATTAATTCCATTGTTTTATCAATAAATTTTCGTTTTATTTTCCAGCCCTTCATTTTTTTATCCAAAACATCACTGGAAGTACTTGTAGGGTAGTGATTCCACGAAAAGTACAGATGCATGTTATGGAACAGTAACTAACAAGCCAGTCCAAAGTAACTATATTGCTAGCTAGAAAGGGGAGTCGTACGGTTGTTTTGGCCATATCCAATTTTCGAAAAAGAGAAAGGACTGTTAATTAGTTCTAGATAGATCGAGGACCACAAATGATAATTGTTGGAATCTTTGATTCATAATTTAATTACTCAAAACTTTATATTTTGCAAACCATACACGATAGTTTATTTCCTGGGGTTTCTGCCCTCTTCTACAATTCCACCCAGCAGCATTGAATTTCATCTCCAACTTCAACAACGTGAGGATGTCACAAGTTGATCATTTCATGTTTATTAATATAAACACCGTAAATATACAACATCAAAAAGTTATTGCAAGAAGCTGGAATAGCTCAGTTGGCTAGAGCGTGTGGCTGTTAACCACAAGGTCGGAGGTTCAAGCCCTCCTTCTAGCGATTATTTTAGCCGCTCCCTCTTTCTTTTTTTCTTTTATTTTGTAAAAAAGCCAATCAGTCTATCAATATCATTCACCTACCTGAATGTCAGTTAATTTAAACTCTTTTTTTTTTTTAATTTTGTTTTATATGTAAAAGCATTGTTTTAATGCTTTTTATATGTTTTTTTTTAAATAAAATAACTAATTTTAAAAAAATATCATTATAGTATTTTTATAGCAGTATCTGCACCATACACACATTTACCTCAACAAACATAAATGTTAGTTGCTGTCACTTTTCTTTGAATTTCCGATGGTGTTCTTATGAAAAAAGTTTTGAAGATTTTATTTCCCTCATATGTAACGTATTTACCACCACAGTGCTCTTTTTTAAACGCTGAAAACAAGTGCACCAGAAAATAAAAGCTTAT
>Ga0325410_1005731_pt1 | contig 13695 bp, 8 predicted proteins | sample PopdelMetagenome_16_FD_206182 | JGI IMG/M metagenome (GOLD analysis project Ga0325410, IMG submission 206182) | Populus deltoides microbial communities from Bellville, Georgia, United States - Xylem-PdIQD-R3 | ecosystem: Host-associated > Plants > Phyllosphere > Stem > Wood/Secondary xylem... | reverse complement strand
CCATATATTTACGCCACATTGGCCAAGTATTGAGTTAACGAGGTATTTTGAAATGATTACAAAAATCAAAGATTGGTTCTTAAAAAACTCAAGACATGATTGTTTTTATTATTATTATTATTATTATTATTATCTTTGTCTAGTCGACTTTGATGAGATTTGTGCTTGTGATTTATAATAGGTATGGAATCCTATACTTGATTATCTAGAATAAACTAAACGATTGGTTAGTCAATTAAGGGAATTGATCGACTCTTGCATAGGTAAATAGAGACTTATGTACATAACAAACAACAACTTGGCCAAAAGGAAATCCTTTCTTTTCTTTCAAATTATCTTGGTATCAAAGCTTTGTTGACTAAATAATCACGAGTTCAAATCTCATCACCCCTATTCTTTCTTCAAATTAAAATTAATTTTATAACATAAGGTAGTTTGAGTTTATGCAAGTATCAAGCTTAAAAAATTCACTTGAAGAGATGTTAGAGAATAATATAAATCATATATTTGAACCTCATTTAAAAGTTTAAACTTTTGGGTTGAGATGATTATTGGACATAGTATGAAAGCTTAGAAGGATTTATAAAAAAAAACTCCAATGTCTTTAGAGTACTAGTTGTTGCTCGTGTTTGGTTGTCTCTTAGTCAAAATTGCTCTTCTTTACTCGCGTTGAGGCCTGCAGATTGTTCAGAGAATTCTTCTACAAAATTCTTTTTATGTTTGTGATTGATGGTCTCTTGGCCATAGTTGATTTTTCTCTACGTTATTTGGCATTGTTTCTCCTCTTTGAAATTTTTTTTTGGAAATGTGTTGAGCAATAAAGAAATTATAACGAATTGATTTTATGGGAAAAATTACTTTCTTTGGGAATTTCATTTACAAAATTTTATTCAAGGAAAAGAGTTGTAGGGTTATATTGATAGAACTGAAACAAAACCAGTTGACCTCAAGGATCAAGCTCAATGGATTTCAAATAATGCTCGAGTTATTAGTTGGATTTTGGGATTAGTTGAATCAGATATAACATTGAATTTGTTACCTATCAAACTACTTCTGCCATGTGGAACTATCTAAAACAGGTCTATCAACAAGAAGATGATGCGAGGGAATTTCAACTTGAACATGATCTTCAAAAATGCACGTAGGGTGGTAAGCCTGTTCAGGACTATTATTGTGATTTTATATCTCTTTCGATTGAATATGCATATATTGTCTATGCTGGAAACTCCAGGACCAGAAGTAGAAGGATTGATTCTCATAATAATAAATAAAAATAAAAAATGGGTCAAAAAAATTTCCAAAAATTTTCGAGTTCAAAATAAATGCTCAATAGCAAGTTGATTAATTAATTCAATAAGAAATTGGAGTTAGCACTCAATTTTGCACTTCCCATGATACAAAAGATTTATGAAAAGTTTAATCGGCATCAATTTCTCAAGAAACTTAGAAAGGAGTTTGAGCCTCTTCATGCCATATTGATGAACAAACAACCAATTAGATATACGTCTCCATCATTTATTGAGGGAAGAACAATGACTCTAGTCATTAAGCACAACGGTTGCACAACAACAGAACATTAAGCAGTCTAAGGTGGCCTTTAAAACACATGACAAGTACAAGTATCATGAAATGGGCAAGATTCAATGTTTCTCATTAAATAACTGTGTAAAAGAAAAAAAATTGCATTATTATAAGGAGTCTGGAGATGTTATCGGGGATTGTATACATCGGCCACAAAGTCATAAAATTCAAGCATACAATGTGGATTATTCAACATTAGGGTCTTTTGTTTCTTCAACTGTTTCTTCTGATGCCACGAGTTTTGTCCCTATCAGTCATGTTCTCTAGACTCCTCTATTTTGAATCATATGACTTGGTCCCCACATAATCTTACCATAATTTCCCCAACTGTGATCCTAATCAAATTCATATTGCAATAGAACCTGTTTCTATTTTTGGAATTGGGACTGTTCATATTGACTCCTTTTATCATATAGTGTTTTTCTTATCCCAAAGTTAACTCAGTTGTTCAGGATTTGGGCACAAAGAGGGTAATCATACTTGGGATCTTGTGTCATGTCCCTTTGAAGTTAAACCAATTGGGTGCCAGTGAGCGTATAGTGTTACACCTAATGGTTCTTTGGACATGTATAAAGCTTGTTTAATGGCTCTAGGAAATCATCAAGAATATGGACGAAACTATGACGAGACATTTGCTCCAGTTACCAAATCGACTATCGTGCATACAATCTTAAATATTGATGCTTCTCATCATTGAAGCTTATCTCAGATGGATGTTTAGAATCTTTTTCTCCATGGTGATCTAGATGAAGTTATTTTTATGACTCCACTTCTATGATATCCTTTAGCTAGCTTCAAACATGTTTATCGATTAAGAAAATCTTTCTATGGTCTCAAACAAGCTCCGCGTGCATAGTTTGCCAAATTTAAAAGTACACTCTGTGTAGAAACTTTAAACAAAGCGCTTATGATCCATTTATGTTTTCTCGTCGAACCGCTCAAGGTATAACCATTCTTTTGATCTATGTAGATGAAATTTTGATTACAGGTGATGATGTCTCTAAAACTCACAATTTGAAGACAACCTTACAATAGCCTTTCCACACCAAAGATCTTGGTCCATTGACATATTTTCTAGGGCTTGAGATCTCTCTCTTAATATGGTATTTTTGTCAATCATCATAAATATGCTCAAGATAGTGTTGATCTTGCCCAAGTTCAAGGTCCTAGCACATACAATACTCCTACGGAGCTCAATGTTAAACTCCATTCTAATGATGGGGATGTTCTTGATGACCCAACTAATTTTCAAAGAATCGATGGGAGACTCAACTACTTGATGATTACTCGACCTGATATAGCACATGCAGTTTGGTTAGTTTATGACCACATCATCTTCATATAATTATTGCTCATTGTGTTGTTTAGTATATTTTGGGGACAATTCTGAGAGGAGTTTTCTTTCCTTATTAAGTGATCTTAAAATGACTTACTTATGCTAATGAAGATTGGGGTGGTTGCCCTAGCTCTCGTCGTTCTACTACTAGATGATGTTTATTTTTGGGCAAAGTCTAATTTCTTGAAAATCTAAGAAACAAGATCGTGTCTCAAAATCTTCAACTAAAGTTGAATATCAAGCTATGTCCCATCCATGTTCGAATATTACATGGCTTCAAGGTCTACTTACTGAACTTGGATTTTCTTCACTCGATCCAACTTCTCTTTGTGCCGACAATACTAGTGCTATCCAGTTTATTATGAATGCAGAAAGCATATTGAGTTGACCGTCATTAGATCCAAGAGGTTTTTGAACAAAAACTGACTATTCTTTCACATGTTTCTTCTCATAACCAAATTTCACCATAGGATGACTAAAGAACATCAATACTTAATTGGCACATTGTTGTTTGATCTGTCAATATCAATTTGAGGGGGAGTGTCAACACATTTGATGAGATTTATGCTATAAATTAAGGGTTGTGATTTGATGAGATTTGTGCTGTAAATTAGAGATTGTGATGGGCTGTAACTTAGGGATTGTGATTTATAATAGGCATGCAATAATTGATATAATTAGCTAGCATAAACTAAGGAACTGGTTAGTCAATTAAGGGATTTGATTTACTCTTGTATAACTATAAATAAGGACCTATGCACACATCAAACAACTAGGCAGGAAGAAAATCCATTCTTTTCTTTCAAATTATCAAGTATCTAGATGGGCTAAAATAATGGTGATTTCATCAGTATTTGGATTGGCTCAACGTTTTTACAAAAATAATGTATGGGCTTAGAAGTTTAGAATTGAGCTATCCAAGTCAATCACTAAAACCTAAAAGTTTCAATATATCCTAATCCAATCAAGAGTTAGGACTGCTAATACGCCCATACATACCAAAGTAAGTTGGACAACCTCCATCTAGTCTCTGACTAATGGTAAGATTTGTTAGCCATTAGATACATTTTACCTTGAGTCTTAAAACCTAATTCAAAATCTTGTTATGGTATAAGTACTCTTTGATATAAGCTTCACTTCCAATTAGTTGTCATACCATTGGTTTTTTATAGCTATCGCAATTCAATCAACTAGAGGTACGAAACCCTTGAGGTACAATGCTTATAACTTTTCATTGCTATGAACACAGTTTTATGAAATTTTCACTTTAATTAATTTGTTGATAATAAGCTCATCTTTCATTGATATCATCATCTACGATGCTTTATGTTATTGATATCCAATCAATTGAGTACTTAATATCTTCATCAAAATTTATTTTACGGTCTACATGTATAATTATACTTGTTAAATATCCAAAAGCTGAAAGCATTTAGGGCCAGTCAACCTAACAGTAAGAAGAGCAATGAGAAGGGCAAGTTAGGGCATACCGGTTGCTCCACGTGATCATTAAAGAAGCTAATAGTTGAGTCCTTGGCTTCACGAATCCAGTTGTCAATATCAGGGCTTCCCATCAAACGACTATGTTGAAGGAGCCACAAGGAACAAAATGACAAGCCAACTACACCACATGTGTGGTGGATCCAGTGCTGGGATAATTTACTAGGCTTTTGGTGTTTGGAAACCTTAGAAAAGAGAAGAAACAAATATATCTCAAAAACATTGATCAACCAATAGGCAACAATTATCTCTAAAAAACAATAAAGATATACAAGAGTAAGTAGAAGAAGAAGCAATCAACCAATAAAGATAATCAATCAATTATAAAATGTAGCCTATAGGAAGCACTGTTACCATAACAGATATATAGGAGTCCAATTTCTCAAGATTTTTATAAACCGCATTGATGGCATCACTGATTTCACAATCTGTCCACTGAGACCCTTCTTGATTAACTTTTGGTGATTTCTCAAATACAAGTGGAAATGAATAGCTTCCTTCAACAGAAGAATCAGTCTGCACATCATTGAAGTGAAAAGTAAATAATAGCAACTTTTATTACGATGACAAAAAACCACTAAAAAGTCATAAGCAAATTGTCATTGCCACAAGGATGGCGAAACACTGCAATCATCATATGTTAGTTTCTCTACCTGACGTATTGCATGTAAATGGCCAATTGATGCCTCCAAATTTGAAAATAAACGATTAATAGCTGCTAGTAATGGTGGAAATGACTTTTCTGGATCTTCCACTAACTGCTCTCCACGTCTATCAACTTCCATGTAAACCTACAAGTGAAGTGAAGCGAAGCAATTGATTGGTAATTAGTTCTTACAATGTTTTTTTGCTCATTGATGTATTCATTAACATCCACAAAGAACAAGCATAAAAATTTGACACTAAGAATTTTTTTTTTTACACCTCAAGCCCATATTTCAAAGAAAGTTTACTCATTTCCAAGTTTTCTAATTATCAATGAAGAGCAAGTTCATATATAATGTTACAGCATAATATGAATCATACATTAAGACCTCACCTAAACAACTTAAACTTTTGGGATGAGATAGTTCAAGGTTTTAATGACCAATGATCACGAGTTCGAATCTTGCTACCCACATTGAGATAATTATTTGACATTCAGGTCAAATAATTAGTAAGAATTATCTATGAAATACAAAACCAAAAGAAGCATCACACGAACCTCGGCCAAGAATGTAGCAATGGCACATCTTAAGTTGCTTAAGATAACTATCCTCTCAGAAATATAAGCAGAAGCAAATTGACTTGGATGCTGCATAGACCAACCGTCAACAATGCTTTGACGCAACACCTGAGCTGTTCCACCAAGGAAAGCACGTGGCCCTCTCTCGAAAATCATAAAGTACAATTTCCGAGCATTAGATGCCTGCAGTTACAAACAAATCAAAGCAAAACGATCACAACAGAGAGAACTTACCAGATACAACGGTTAACAACAAACACACTGGGTGCAGTATCAGTACCTCTATTAAAGGTTGCCAAAATTGCAAATTATCTTGAATGTTGTGCAAATGTATAAAAATATGCCCCATAATATCCTCCAAAACATCATACACCCTCGAATACTCTATCCTAACCCTGCCCATATAGAAAACACGACATCATCTCTAATAAATTCTAGATTTAAGAAAATAAATATAACAAATTAAAATAATTATACTTATTTATCCATCATTATTTACAAAAACAAGAATATTTCATAATTTTTTTTAATAAATTTGTGCACTAATTTCTAATCAGCGTTCAATTACCAGTAGCGATTTTTTCATAAGAAAAGTGAAATAATGCCTAAATATCAACAAAAAAACTAGTAATTAATTAACAATTAAACAGGAAAATCAAAATGTGAAGAGAGTGAGAGAAAGAGTAAATACACAGAAGAATCGAGAGTGTTAGAAGGGAGAGGGAGTGGGAGGCAAGCCTTGCGTCGTCTACGAGGAAAAAAGACGCGTCGTCCGGTTTGAACGCAGAGATTGGAGATTCTGGAGAGAAAATCGGAGGAATCATGGAAAGAGAGGGGAAAGAGAGCAGCAAGTCGGTTGCGGAGATAGTGAGAGTAGACAGAGAGAATAAATCCTCTCTGCTTATTGGCTTCGGTTTCGTCTTCTTCTTCGTTTTTACGTCGATGCTCTTCCAAATCCATTGATGGATGCTCTCTCTAAGCTACTGATATCTGTTCGTTAGTTTCAAAATGTAACGGCGCTGCTGCCTGTCGAGGAAGCAGCATTTTGTATCTGAAAAATACGGGATCCACCTCTCTGTTCGTGGTAATTGGTAAAATACCAAATACCCCTTCCAACAATCAAAATTAATTAACAGCCTATGGTTTAAACTCATGAAGTAAAAAAGAAAAACAAAAGGACCAATCTAATAAAATCTGTAAACACACAACACTACAATGGCCCTAAAATGCTAATGATATTTAATATATTTTTATTTTCATTCCCCAATCTATCCAAACAATGAAAATTAAATTATCCTCAATTCTTTTTTATTTATTTATCCAAATAAAGAAGGGTAAAAAAATATTCATCTCTTCCTTTTCTATGAGTGTGTTTATTCATCTCATAAAATAACATGTATTTACATGTTTTTTTATGAGATACACCACACAACACACCTCACGAACAAATATTCTTTGTACCTTCCCTTCCTATCATATATTCTTTTCAAGATAAATTGTAAAGAATTAACTTGTTACACAGCTTAAATTGCTCTCGTTATTCTAAAAGATAGTTATTTTTCTGTCTTTGAAATAATATGTAATTTCATACCTCATTACAGAAAGAATTGGTGGCAACATATGATAATGAATAATGAAAACATGATTGCCAACCATTTTGATAGCTTGAAACAAAACAAAGATTAACATGATATTTTTATAAATTTTGTCATTTGTTTTCACAACAATTAGTAACCTGACAAAGGCACACCATCTACCAAAATTCTAATAGCAAATCATATCGCTTAGTATAGTATAGATCCATCAAATTTGAAGTTACGAATGAGTTTAACCTAAATTCAAAGACAAAACTTGACCTTCAATATTTCTTGCATTTGCATCACTCATTATCCATCATAAAAAATTATCCTTTCACCCAAAACACAGTTTTAGTATCTGTTAGTGATATAGACATAACCACTGGTCTCATGAACCCGTTACTAATGTACAAGACAACCTGGTTTTACCTGTACTCGAGGCAACAACTGTAGAAACAAGATATCAAGTGAACGTTTATGCTTAAACCAATTATGACAAATGGCTTTATTATATAAGAATTGTATAGATATACATGGAAATAAATAGCTACAATGAATTGCAGGAATGATCATTGGATAAAATTCAGCAGCTCTAGTCAAGGGATCGTTTTGTAATTGTCATGGGATTGTTTTGCAGCTGTCAAGGAAATATGAGATATGCTCATTTCCTTCATTGTTTCTATTATTGGTATAATCTTCTTGTTGGATATGTGGGAGTGATATCTACTTACAGACATGTTGGGTTTGTTTTGGAACCATGAAAATTGAGATGAGGACAAGGTTTTAGTAAATCCATCTACAATTTGCATGTTCTCGCACAAAATGGTAATCAACTTCTATGAGTTTTGTGTGTGCATGCAATATTGGGTTGGCAACAAGATAGGTAGTGTTGATATTATCACAAAACAAGGTAGGAGGTTTAGCTAAGAACACACATAGATCATAAAGTAAAGATTGTATCCAACACAAGTTTATTGTAACAACAACAAGTGCTCGGTATTTAGCTTTAGTAGTGGAACGTGAAATTATTGATTGCTTTTTAGAGCACCATGATTTGAGGCTAGAACCAAGAAATAAACAACCACCTATTGTAGAATGAGGATTATCTAGTGATTTAACCCAACTCAAATCAAATAATACATTGAGAGAGAAAAAATATAATGGGCAAAAAGTGATACCATAGCCAATAATATTTTTAAGATACTGCAATATTTATTTGAAAGCTTTAAAGTATATTGTTGTGGGAGAATGCATGGACTAGCAGGCTTGATTTATAGCATAAGATAAATATAGCATTGTCATAATGAGGTATTGTAATGCCCTAACAACATTATAATATGATGTAGCATCATTAAGAGAATCACCATTAAATTTGGACATTTTAGAGCCATATGCCATTAGTGTGGAAACTGGTTTAGTACCAATTATAAAAGAACGTTCTAGAATCTCCATAGCATACTTTGTTTGAGTGATAGTGATGGATTAAGAATCATGATGAACCTCAGGAAGAAATTTGAGGAACCAAAGTCCTTCATATTAAAATGAGATTATAAGTATTAAATAAGACTCTCGATCCCTTTTGTATCACCACCAAAAATGATAATATCATCAACATGGATGTCATAATTCAATTTTTAACCCTTTATTTTTTCTAAATATTTTCAAAATGCAAAAAAAAATTTTAAAAATATATATTATTGATATATTTGCGTCATTTTCACATTTTTGGCATCTTCTAAAAAGAATTCAAATTTCAAATTTCTTTTCAACACGTTCAATTTTTAACGCGTCATTTTTAAAATTATTGATTTTTATCATCGAGTCAATGTTGACATTGCTTTTTTTTTTCAAAAAAATCAAAATATAAAAAAATAAGAAAGATAAAAAATATTTGAATAAAGAGACCAAAATACAAAGGAAGAAAATGAAGGACCAAAGTGTTTTTGAAACCAAGCAATGGGGGAGGAAAAAGACAAATTATTTTGCCTATAAATATATGATTATCTCACACAAGAAAAAAGGGAGGCAAAAAAACTTAAAGAAAATACAAAAAAAAAAAAACCAGATTCTCTCCCTCACTCACAAAAAAATCCTAAACCTATTTTGTTACTTCTTAGCCACTAGCTACCACACAAAAAAATGCACACCCATAACCTCCATCTTCATGGCTAAAAAATGACTAAACTCAGCTTCTTTCATGCCCATTATCACCATCACTGGTAGCTTCCCTTCAAAACCTATGACAACATTTCATTGTCCAGCCACTCCTCATAAAACAAAAAAAAGAACCCATATCAGACTTTTGACTAACACTTAAAACCTCAATGTCCAACGTCATTTCCCTACTTCTTCTTCACTAAGAACAACCCCTCTAAAACCAGACCCTCTCCTAGCAAAAAAAAAATCATAGGTACCAGCCATTCCATCTTTCACCCTCACAAAAAATAATCATGGCATTTCATCTTCTTCTCTTAACCAGCCTTACCTTTTTTTTTGTCTTCCTTAACAACGACCTCTCTTATCTTTCTCACTATCAACCACCGCTGCCATTAACAGCAACAGACTCATAACGTCAGTGACCACCCTCTCCACACCACTAGCCCACACACAACTAAAACCAAGCTTTACCTCTTCTCATTCAACCACGCCGACAGGAATAGCAAAGCTTCAACCAATAGCTCCTTATAATAACCCATCAACTAGCCCTCTTCACCACTGAATCAACCAAGACACTCATATAAGGCCAACCTACAACTCCAATATTAGAAACCATCGCCGGGCATACCTCCCACCATTTTGAAGAAAACTGATGACCACTACCTATGACAGCCCAACACAACTAGTAACTCATTTTCTTTTCCATAACAACCGTCTATAAAAAAGAAGAAGAAAGTGAGACTTTAAAAATCAGATTTGTAAAAAAAAAAATTGAAATAAAATGAATTTTCTTGTGTGATTTGATATTTTTATAGGTAACGGTGAAACTTACCGCTAGTGCCAGAAGAAAAGGAAGAGGAAGACGCTTTAAATCCACCTATTTTTTTCATTTTATCGGTGACTTTCTCAAATCATAACTTCATGATTAAACCCAAAACCCCTTCAATTCTAGAAGGCGACTCCATTATTCGATGCCGTGCATGTCACGACAATAAGGAAGTAAAAATATGCATCCACTTTGTATATGTCGAAAAAATAATAAAGAATCTGCCTTACTAGTAATGAATTTAAGTTCCACCGATATAGAACTGAATCTATTGAACCAAGCTCTTAAAGCTTGTTTGTGGCTATAGATTGGTTTGTGAAGATGACATGTATAATTTGATTTGTTGGGGCTGACAAAACCAGAAGGTTATTTCATGTAAACTTCTTCTTGTAGTTGGCCATGAAAACAGGTATTATGTACATCAAGTTGTCGATGAGGCTATTTGTAAGTATAAGCAAGATAAAACACAATACAAATAGTTGGGACTTAACAACATGGCTAAAGGTATCTCTAAAATCAATGTCTTATTGTTGATGAAATCCCTTTACAACAGCTCGAGCTTTGTGCCTTCCAATAGTCTCATCTGAAAGATGTTCTTAAAGATTCATTTACAACCAATAACATTAAGGTCTGGTTGAGGTGGAAGTTAAGATGTCTCATTTAGAAAACCTATAGATAATGAATTTTATGTATTTGTTGATGAATTTAAAGGTTATAAAGAGGGATATAGGTTTGAGGTATGTGTGTTGGTAGGTAGAGATGATAGTTATTATATGTTGTTATTTGAAAGATTATCGTGAGGTAGAATCTATTAAAGAATAATAGGATATTTGTTTTCCTTGCTTGATTATTCTCATTATCGGTACAATTTTCTTGACTGGATGATATCTGTTTACGACAACAAATCCTGAAGAATCATAATATGACATACTGTCCATCTACCCTTTTAACCTCAATGTCAACAAAAATGGTGATAAAGATCAACCTAATAAAAATGCTTATCAAAAAAGAAAGAGAGAGAGAGACTCAAAAGTAATGTCTGAAAACGTGGGAAGCAATTGGTTTTTTACATTGATTTAAATTATAAAAACTACTACAAAAGAAAGAAAATACGATTATAGTCTACAAAAGACTAACTAGATACAAACATCCCACAACTATAATATGAATTTTCACTACATGTAATGATATGAAAGAAAATACAAGTTAGTAGGGAGACTTCTTGATTTGTCTCCTTGATCAATGCAAATCATCTTGCAAGCAAATTCAAGAACAACATAATCCATGACAGGAGAGAGACAAAAATGCTTTGACCCAAGACCTGAGATGTTCCACCAATGAAAGCATGTGACCCTCTCTCGAAAATCATAAAGTACAGTTTTTGAGCATTAAATGCCAGCAATTACAAGCAAATCAAAGCAAAATGATCACATCGAGAAAGAGCTTACAAAATACAGTAACTAACAACAAAAACACTTGAAACCGAAACAAAACTAAAATTAACATAATGGAGCTGTAAATTTAACACTTGCTTTTGCAACAATTAGTAACCTGATAGGACACAACATTAACCAAATTCAAGAAGAAAATCCTATCCTCAATATAGTATATAGATCCATCAAATCTGAAGTAATTATGAATGGACTTAACCTAAATTTAGAGATAAGTCTGACCTTTAATATTTCATGCACTTGCTTCACTCATTATCCCTGATTAAAGTCTTGGTTGCAGTTGTTGCTTGCATCTCTTATTATCCATCACCAAAAGTTATCTCTTCACCAAAACATTATTTTAGTATCTGTTGGTGTTAGGGATACAACCTCTGTCCTCATGAATCCACTGTTGATGTAACCATGCAACCTGGCTGTACCCGTTCAAGGTAATAGCAACAGTGACAATGTGACATACTGCCCATTGATCCGTCTTTTTTAGCCATGATGCCATTAAAAATTGAGATAGATATTAACCTAGCAACAGTGACAATGTGACATACTGCCCATTGATCCGTCTTTTTTAGCCATGATGCCATTAAAAATTGAGATAGATATTAACCTAACAACCATGCATATCAAAAAAGAAAGAAAAATAAGAGAGGGAATCGAAAGCAATGCCTCAAGATATCAGAAGCAATGTTTCCTACATTATTTTGAATGCAGTGTTTTGGAATGTGGTTAAAATTGTATTTTTTAAAAAATTTAAAATTTTTTTATATATATTTTTAGATCGTTTGCATGTGATGATATCAAAAATAATTTTTTAAAATAAAAAAATATTATTTTGATATATTTCCGAGCGAAAAACGCTTTGAACCATAACCACTAGCATGCATTCAAACACCTCCTTAAAAAAACCCCACGGTTGCAAACAATCCACTACCGAATATGATTTTTACCGGTTAACAGGAAGCCTTGTTGATTCAACTTACCATACCAAATCTCATCAATTTTATCTAAGAAAATTGGTTTGTTTATTTATTTTTAATTAGATCTCATATCTACCAATTACTTAACTCTTAGATGCCACAGAAAACTTTTACAAAAAATAACAAAAACAATTAGTTCAGAGTTCTTAAAAATTAATTTAGAAGAAAGAAATTGAAATTTAATTAAGAAAGAGTTTGGTTGAAATCCTAATACCAAAAATTATTGTATCGTGGAATTTAAATTTCTTTAGGGCAACCACCCAGATGAAAAGGTAAGCAGCAAATTAAGGCTATGAAATCAAGCCTCGGAATTTAAAGAGAATAGGAGGGAAGAAATAAGCAATTATGATGATGTTTGGTTGGCTATATATATATATAGATCCATTATTTTATATATATATATATATATATATATATATCCATTATTTAATATTGGATCGCACTGAATGAGTTTTTTAATTTTAAAAAGCTGTTTTTTTAAAAAAATAAAATTATACAACATCATGAATGAAAAAACTTCAACATCATAAACCTGGATATAAGCCTTGTATTTTTACTTTTACTTGATTATTCTTGAAAAAAATATGTTTTTTAAATTCTATCATGCATAAGTTATTAAATATATAAGAAAAATATTTGCATGTAATAATAAATTATTAAGTCCTGAGATTTTTATTCGATGACACAAGTTAATGTAGATATTAATCATATAATTTAAAGAATGTTTGGAAATGTAGAATTGTTTTTTTTTCAAAGTATTTTTTATTTAAAAATATATTAAAATAATATTTTTTTTATTTTTCAAAAATTATTTTTAACATCAGCACATTAAAATAATTTGAAAACACATAAAATTTTTTTAATTTTTTTAAAAACATAAAAACAAATAAACCATTATTTTATAATACGTGGAGCTCCAATTAAGTGGTGAAGAGGTTAATGTCTTTCATTAATTATAATATCTTATATTAATCTTATATTAAGATCTAAATCTATATTAATATACTAATATATTGCTAGGAAACACTCGAGAAAGGGTCACGTGCTTTGCGTAGAACGTGGTGCTTATTA
>Ga0325410_1005729_pt1 | contig 13696 bp, 6 predicted proteins | sample PopdelMetagenome_16_FD_206182 | JGI IMG/M metagenome (GOLD analysis project Ga0325410, IMG submission 206182) | Populus deltoides microbial communities from Bellville, Georgia, United States - Xylem-PdIQD-R3 | ecosystem: Host-associated > Plants > Phyllosphere > Stem > Wood/Secondary xylem... | reverse complement strand
ATCGATGTATCACATCAATGAAGGTATTTTGTGATCAATATTCAATACCTTTGATAACACCAGAACATGGTAGACCCGGCGGCTGATTTTACAGGTTTCACTAGTTTTTTTTAACATAAAAAAAAAAATTATTTGATGTTATTATTAAATTTTATTTAAGGTGTTAATCTAGAAATCTTCTTATTTAATTTTTTTTCTAACTCGAGTTTAAAATTAAATCATATAAGAGTTATGTTATTAATGTAACTCAGTCGACTTAGCAAGTTTAAGGGTAATTCAAACAACCATTAAAAAAACATAGTTTGACTTTTAAAAAATAAAATGAAGATGATATTTTTTTTAATATTAAGACGCCGACATATTAGATCGATCCGAGCCCTACGGCTTAACCTATTAAATTCATCATTTGGATAATGGAATCCATTGAATTTAAAAACTTTTTTTAACTACTTTTTATTTAATTATACAATAATAAAAATAAATACTTTTAAAATCATGCAAAAATCAAATATCATGATGTTTGTTTGAAATTACAATAATAGAAAGCAAACCGAAACATTTTATAAAAACAATTTTAAAATCAACCAAATGTTAAATAATGAAAATGAAAGAAGAATGATGGAAATGGGGGAATGAAAAAAAAAACTTATTAAAAGAATTAAAGGTGTTGTGATTGTATTGTGCATTTATTTATTATTTAAGAATTAAAGGTGTTGTGATTGTATTGTGCATTTATTTATTATTTACTCTCTCACAAATCATTGTGAATTGAAATAGTGATCTTTTAAAAATTCAAATTTAATCTTCAATCTTTTGTTCTGCATAATTAAACCTTTTTAAGCCCAAATTAACAGCCAATCAGTTTTTTTTTTTTAAGAGATGATGAAATTGAAAATAAAGGATCAAAGTGAAAAACACAAGCAAAATAGGTGAAAGATTCTAATGTCATCAAAAAAATTTACTATAGTCCTCCATTTTTTTAACTTAATAAATGATCAGTTCCTTAGGTTTCTTAAAATTCAATTTTGGTGCTAAATTTTATTTTCATCATTTTCAAATCTTTTTTTTAGAAGAGAGAGAGAGAACTCGTTAGATTCCAATACAAAGAGAGAAATGCCGTCATTGACACCTATTCTGACCATAAAATGGTTAAAATTGGTGTCAACAGGTTTCAATATGTAAGAGGAGTCTTATGATGGTTGTTTTAAGCCTTAATATAGCCTAAAATACCAGATGTAAGTCAAGGATGAGATATTTTATTCAGTTTAATTTATGGTTTGTACCTTTTGTTTTTGTTTATTAGGTTGATAAGTTAGTTTTTTGATGTTCTAAGTGTGTTTGTAAGATGTTTTGGGTTGAAATGGATTCAAAAATAAGTTTTCTAGGTAAAAACCCCTTCGCTCTAATTTTCTAGTCACCATGGTGGTGGCCGGAATGTGGATTGGCAGATGACATATTGTCTGCAACAAAGACAACATGTCACCAATTTCTTTTTCAAGAAAAATAAGGGCAAGCAACCTTAAAATAAAAAAAATCTTAACAAGCCCAAGAGCGAATCCCACATGGCTAGGCTTTTTCCTTTCAAATGCCCACGGTGTTTACTCATGGGGCCGCGCTACTAGGCTCCTTTTCAGCCCTTTCTTAGTATATTTAAGTTAGATATAAATTTATATAAAAAAACATTAAGCCCGATTAAGTCTATGACCCGAATCATAACTTTAACAAGTTAAGCTATATCACTCGGGGTATTTTTTATTTTTTATGCATTTTTCTGTCCATCAATTTAAAAAAATACAATTTATCCCTTTGTTATAAATGAACTATTTTTTATTTAACTTAAAACTAAAATTGTAAAACCCCGGATAATATTATTGATATTAACAAAAGTTAGAATTACAAAAAATGAGGGAAAGTGATAAATTAAATTATAAAAATGATGATATATTCAAAAATCTGAATTAAAATGTTTTGTTTAAGTGTTAATATATATAAATAAATAAACACAAAAATGTGAATAAATTTTTTATAGAAGTGAATTTCATGAAACTGAAAGTACCAACGAGTAACATAGTGAAATTTGATATAACCCAGGCAAGATTTGGTATAAACAAGTATCAGGATTCAGGAAGTTTTAGCCAAAAATCATAAAAGTTATTGTTAACAGATATAGAAGGCATTTTTAAAAACGTTAAAGAAATAATATGTGTGCTAAAGTGTGTGCGCAGGAAGAGAACATTTAGAGACATGGAAGGAATTTTTAAAAAAGTTAATTATATATATGTGTGTGCGCGCGCTGTAAGGAGGGAAAAAAAGAACAATTTTCAAAGAGAAAGAAGCATTCGGCCAGGAGAGGGAAAACAAATTCAAGCAAGGAAAATTTCTTAATTCAAAAGTGTTAGCTTTGGCTATTGCTTAGTAAGGTGCCCTCACACTTTTAAATAAGATTCTTGAGGAATTAATTATTTAAATTGATTGAACCTTGTGAAATGAGGAATTAGGGTTCATGATATATTTTGGGGAAAATTACAATTGATTGTGAAATTGTATTAAGATTATTAAAGTGAGTAGAGAAAGTAAGAAATTATGGTAATTGAAGCAAAATTTTAGGTGTTCTTGAAGAAGGGATTTTTTGGAAAAATAATAATAAGAAGCATAAAATTTAAGAATTTGAATAAGATGGTGAGTTTGTATAGAAAAGAGATTATATTAATGTTAAAGAGTGAATAGATCATGAAATTTTTTATGTTTTCCTTTAATTTAAATTTTGGTAAAATAAATTAAATAAATACATTTAAAGAATATATATATATACACATACACACACACACATACTGTTTTGAATGATGAAATGAATTATGTTACAATGTAGAAATTGAAAGAATAGGAAGGAAATTTACAAAAGGGAGAAGGGAATTTTCATGTTTCTCTCTAAATTTTATTTTGGCAAATGAAAGGATAATTGGAAGGATTTTATTTATTGAGTGTGTTAATATGGAAAGTAGAATAATGATGTGATATACTTGTCAATTCAGGAGAGGCTGCTAGGCTAACACCACAGCAGGGAACTTCGGCTCGAGCTTAGTCGTCAGGTAATTACACGATGCCCAAATTTAATATTGGTCAATATGTTTTTTTATCTGATTAATTGTGGTTGATATATTAGAAATTATTATGTTGTTTACTTGAGAAAATAAGATATGCGATGTGATAAATTAATTCCTAAATTAATGGGATTAATGTCTTGATGAATTGATGTGATAAGGAATTAATTCCCTAGTTAATGGGAATAGAACCCTGGTGATTGGGCAAATCGTTGAATTAATTACTGAATTAATGAGTTCAATGTCCTGGTGAATGGGCGTGATGAGGAATTAAGTCCCTGGTTAATGGGATTAGTACCCTGGTGAATGGGTAAATTGTTGAACTAATTCCTGATTTAATGGAATTAGTGCCCTGGCAAATGGGCGAGATGAAGAATTAATTCCCTGGTTAATGGGATTTGTACCCTGATGAATGGGTGAAACGTTAAACTAATTTTTGGACTGATGACAATAGTGTTTGTTGAATGGACTGGTAAAAAAATTAATTATCTATTAGTGAATGTAATGCCATGTTAATTGAGCGATAGGAATAATTATATTTTGTTGATGTAAAAAAAAACTCATAGATTATTCTGGAATTTAATTGATATATAATACTAAATGAATAAGTTAATTTAATGATCTTTTGACTAAATTTACAAAAAGAAAGGAAGGAAGAAAGAAAGTAGAAAGAATTTTATGGATATCTTTTTTTTCATTTGTCTAATTGAATTATTGTATTAAATCTATTTTCAGGTACATCCCCCTATCGGACTGAACAGTAGATTAGTTTCCTTATATTTTGTTGGATATCATGTTGTAATGAACGAATTTATCATTTGTTTTATGTAATATAATGCGTTTACAGTTTATCGAAAGCTCTTTTGTGTAATGTAATCTTAATTATGAATTTCTTCTTTAATTATGAACTTATTTCAATTATAATTTCATTAATGGTCCTTATTTGTAAATGTTTAAATTGTGTAATGTACTTCAGTTATAATTTTTAGAATAATTCTTTAGATTGCATCCATGTAAATGTGGGATATTGAATTGTTTAGACATGTATGAATTTGATTATTGAGAAGTTGTGATGTAATGAGAGGAGGATGTCTTGGATGATAGGACGAGTAAGAGATTTGTTAATTGGGGATTGTGGAAGAAGAGTCAATAACTTGATACCTAAAAATATAGAAGAAACTCTGCCGAATTTTTATTGATTACAGGAAAAAAAAAATCCATAATCTTAATTGAATTATTATGTCCTTGCTTTTTGTTTTGAATACAAATTGTAAACCCTGGAAAAATAAATAAATAAAAGTGAAAAAATTCATGCATATGGTTAAATAAAAAATAGAAATTCAGAAACTTTTTAATATAAATTTCCGGACGAAATAGTTTGAAACATTATAATAAACTCAGTACTATTGAGGGTTGGATTTAATTGAAGAGAATAATATACTTAAAGAAAAAAGGGGGCCTAAATGCAAATAAGAGAAAATATAGAGTATAAATACTCTCTCCTCACAAAAAATCTGTAGGAACCCTAAGGAGAGAAGATAGGGAGTTTTATACCCATTCTTGAGAAATCAAGAGAGAAACACTAAAATTTCAAGAACCCATCCAAGATTAAGAGCTTATAGATGGGATAAACACTTGAGAGCAAAGGATTACCAAGAAATTGAACAAGAAAAAAAGAAAGGAGGGAGTTGGAAATATTCAACTGGTTGAAGATCAAAATCTTAATTTGTACCATGTAAGGTATTCTAAACATGATCTTAAAAAAATCATTTTTAAATTCGATAAAGAATTGATGCCTTGATATTGAATCATAGGTTAGGGTTCTTAGACATAAATTGAGGAAAAAGTACTTATTGTTGAGATTAAGTTAATTCATGTATGTGGTATGTAGTTTATGAAAGTATTGTGTGAAGGGGAGAGGGAGACAAATCTGGACAGACTTGTCTCCTGACTTTCGGTGAGATTTCAAGTAGGAGGATGAGGGAATTAGAATTGGGTTCCTCATAAAAATTGTATATTTGAATGTTAGCTAACCAAGGAAACTGGTCTTGCTAAATTTGGAGATGTAGAACTCCAATTATGGGTTACCAGCTGAGACTGAGTCGTGACTGATTATGTAGGGCAGTAGGACTGATTAGTTAATGAGCAATTTTGACTATTTTGGAGGCAAAACTGGGTTCTCCTCCCTCAGAAAACTAGTAGCCTTGTGTCTTAGTTTTTTAAAGAGATCAATCTCACTTAAAATAGAGTTTTAGAACTTTAGATATAGTTAAAAATCTGATGAGTGTTCAAACAGTAACAGTTGAAAATTGGACAGTAACAGTTCAAAGTTGGACAGTAACAGTTGAAAATTGGACAGTAATAGTTCAATGTCTAGACAGTAACTGTAAGCTTTCACGTGAATACTATATATATAAGAATATAAAAGAATTGAGTCATACGAACACTTGCACATTGAGATACTAACTCTGAAAATATACATGATATATGTATGTATGTTATTATGAGGAAATGAACATGTATAGAAAGTAACATATGAGTAATGGATGAATATGAATTCTCTATAATGTCGACTTGAAGGAATCATAACCAAAAACTTTCTTATGATTCAGGAGGAGCAACCAGGATTGGATCTTCTGTTAGGGGAGGTCGCGAGAAGGCGAAGCAGGTGCGTGATTCTCCTCCTATTTGCACTTATACAATTTAGAATTCTTATGGTGAATGCAATTACAATAAATGTCGTGTTCAATGTAAATAAAATCTAGCGTAAATACAAGATTAGATTCGGCTAATGGCATCCGTGATAGGATTGCCGGGAGATGATTTACAAGATTAGCTTCGGCTAATGGCATCCGTGATAGGATTGCCGGAATATGAATTACAAGATTAGACTTGGCAAGGTCACCCAGTTCATGCAAGTAATAAGAGTATTCAAATTAAGGATATACAAATGAGTGTTAATTAGGTTTAAAAGACTTACAAGCAAAATATAAGTTCTCTGTTAGAATTCTTATGGGTCCAATAGAAAGTTAATACTTCATTCGTATTCATTACATGAGCATATATATATATTCTTTATCAACATAATGATATGTTTATTTATGTAACAGGTCCATCAAATATCCAGGAAGATCATTAGTTTAGGACTCTACTTTGTGAAGCTTATGTAAATATTTAACTTAAACAAAAAGGAATTAACGTGTTTATGTAGTATATTTTTATGTAAACCTTGATATATTTATAAAAGTTCAACTTAGCATGTGGTATTTTAGTTATCTTGTAATTAACCCTTTTGAAATATTTAAGAACACTTATTATGTTGTAAATACTTTCTTTGCATGTTAGTATTCCTTTCCTTTTAAATTTTGTGATATGATGTTTGGACTATGTTCATATTGAACTTAATCATAGGATATATATAATGTATGGATTGTATGAGGTGTGGATTTATAAGGTTTGATATAAGGTCTGGAATTATGGGACCTTATGATGATGAGTTGATTGAGTAAATTGATAGTAGTCGATAACTTGGAATGTCCTAAATACAAACGAAACTCTGTCGAATTTTTGGAAAAAAAACATTTACCCTCAAATAAAGAGGATATGTTAGGATCTTTTAACATTGATCGAGTCGTACAGTTCAGACTTTTACACAAATGTTGGGGTTTAATTGAATTATTATGTCCTTGCTCTTTATTTGAATACAAATGTTAGGGTTGTTCATTTGGTATCAGAGTCCTGGTTTAGGTTCAGGAATTGAATTGGAATCTGATAAGTATCAAATTGGTTTAGGGTAGTGCACATAAGACAAGGTGAGATGACGGATCGCTCTCCAGCACGGGAACTGGGTCAAATAGAAAAAAGACCTAGCAGGGTAGAAAGAGGATTTATGATAAGTACTCCTCTAGGTGAAGTTGTAGTCATTGATGTAGTCTACAAGGGAATTGGGATTAGTATAGATGGGCTCGAGTTGGGAGTAGATTTAATTCCCCTGGAATTACAGGATTTTGAAACAATACTAGGTATGGATTGGTTAAGTGTATATAAGGCTCAAATGGACTGCTTCGCGAACACGGTGACTCTCCAAGGACTGAATGGAAGGAGAGTGATTTTTAGAGGGGAAAAGAATGTTATACTGAATTGCATCATCTTGGTTATGACTGCAAGGAAGATGGTTAAAAAGGGATGTGAAGCTTACATTGCTTATGTGTTTGATTCGAAAGAAAAAACTGGAGAGTTGACAAACATCCCTATAGTGAAAGAATTTACAGACGTGTTCCCAGATGAATTATTAGGGTTACCACCAGATAGGGAAGTGGAAGTTTCCATTGATGTACTACCAGGGACAACACCTGTTACTCAACCACCATAAATCGAAATACAATATCGTTCTTTGTTTATTTTCTCTGCCAATATTTTAGTTTAAATAAATGTTTGATAATTATGTCTTATTCTCTAATAATCATGGAAAGATAAGATTTTTTTGTTAATAATAATAATAATTTAAGACTTCTTGTAATGATAATCTTTTTTTTAGAAAAAAAAAAGATCAGATAAAAGAGGTTAGAAGTTTCAATTTAACATAACAAAAAGACTAGCAATGACCTAAAGGCCATACTTCACTATTTTTGTTGGTTATTTTTCTTAAGCTATTTTCATTAATTAAGTTGTAATTTACACAGCCAATGAATTTTAAAAATAGTGATAGATGTTGCTTTAATTTTGATTCAATGAAATTGCTATAATTCATGATAAAAAAAAATGTCATGCTACTCAATTGTTATTTTTTTTAATTTCATTCTTCAAAATCGAATTGATTGGGAATGGAGCTCATAATGTGTTTCGATTTGCTTTATTTGGTGTTATCATTATTTAATGATTCAGGCTGTAAATTTGATAGGTTGACCCAGGTTTATCCAATATGTGGTCGTTTCAATTTTTTTTTCTAAAAAAAGATGTTTTCTTGAATTTTTATTAGTCAAACTATGTTTTTACCAGTCATTCATGTTGTTTTTTGACTCATCAAGTTAATCAGGTTATATAAAGTCAATTTTTATATGGTTTAAATTTTTTTTACTATTAGAAAAATGTTAACAATGCCTATATACTTTTTAAAAATATTTTAAAAAAATTAATCGGACCCGCAACATAAACATGTGCTAAAAATCTAGTGATATGTATAGAGGGCAGCATAATTATTATTCTTTTGTTATATATATGAAAATATAGCTAAAACATGTGTGGAAAGCGGTGTAGCTTTCCTCACATGTTATTGTGGATTGCTACAATGTTTTCTTTTTTAATTTTTTTTGTTTTTTTTTTGTATTTTTTTCAAAATTATTTTTATCGATTTTATTTTTTTTATTTTGAGCTGGTTAAGAATTTAGCTTTGTAATTTTTTTCCTTAAAGCACTATGAATTGCTACAGTGTTTCTCTACATAGTTTTTTTATGATTTTTAAAAAAATTGTTTGTCGATTCTTTTTTAATATTGAGCTGGTTGAGAATTACAATTGTAGTTTTTCTTACAAAACACCGTGGATTGCTATAGTGTTTCTCCGCATGGTTTTTTTTATTTTTTTATGATTTTTTTCAAAATTGTATTTGTCGATTTTATTTTTTTAATATTGAGTTAGTTGAGAATCTAGCATTGAAATGTTTTTTTTTATAAAACATTGTGGATTGCTACAGTATTTCCCTACATGGTTTTTTTTTGTTTTATTTATGATTTTTTCCAAAATTACCTTTGTCGATTTTATTTTTTAATATTGAGCTAGTTGAGAATTACAATTACAATATGTGAGGAAAGCACTATAGCTTTCCTCACAAATTATTGTGGATTGCTATAGTGTTTTCCCCACACAGTTTTTTTTATGTTTTTTTTCTAAAATTATCTTTGTTGATTTTATTTTTTTATTATTGAGCCAGTTAACAATTACAATTATAAGTAATACAAGTAAGGCTAAATCATGTGGAGAAAGCACTGTAACTTTCCTCACAAAACATTATGGATTGCTATAATGTTTTCCAACGTGGTTTTTTTTCTTTTCCTTTTATGTTATGATTTTTTTCAAAATTATCTTTGTCGATTTTATTTTTTTAATATTGACTTAGTTAGAATTTAGCTTTGTAATTTTTTTCATTAAAACACTGTGGATTGTTACAGGGTTTTCCCACATAGGTTTTTTTTGTTATTTTATTTTTTTTGTTTTGTTTTTTTGTTATGATTTTTTACTAAATTTATTTTTCGATATTATTTTATACTATTAAGTTGGTTGAGAATTACAATTACTGTCATAACCTATTTTTGGGTTATTCCCCAAATTCGTTTTTGCTCTTCCAAAAAATCAAAAATATATTCGGGCTAAAAACAAAAAACAAAATCCAAAAAATAATAACAGTGAGAGGAGGATGCCAGAGCGCCTAGAAAATGGCTAGAATTTGGCTGAGGAGGTTCAAAAATAGAAAGATTAAAATTTTACAGTATATTGTTGACTAATGAGAGCCTTGTTGACAAAGAAAAATTCAATTTGAGAAAGAAATGTCCAAAATCAGATGTTTATGGACGCAATTAAATTTTATTGGAGTTTTAATTGAATTTATTAAGGATTTGATTTCAAGAAAAATTAATTTTTTAAGTCAATTTGGGCTTTAATCGAAAGAAATTAAAGTTTAAGGGTCAATTACAATTTTTAAGAGTTGATTTGGTCACATAAGGGGCTTAATTGCATAAATATTGCAGTTTAATGGCCAATTGAGGACTTGATTAAATAAATTCAAAATCAAGGACCAAACTGGAAAAGGTGCCGAAATCTGGGGTTTGAATTGAAGTTAATCAAGGGTTTAATTAGAGATAAATCACAAATTAAAGGACTAAAGCGTAATTGACAGAAATACTGTTCATCTTCTTCTTTAGAGAGGCTGTCAGAGGGGCCTCCTTTCCAAGGTGTTTGACACCTCATTTCTTCCCAAAATTAAATGAAACTTGCACTCAAACGATCCTCTGACACTTGACTACACGACAGTGTAAGACATTCAGGCTGATTAAGGTTGTAGAGGCGGTGGCACCGCCCCAAAATGGCCAACCCGGCCAGCAATTTTTTCTGCACAAAACTGACAGTTCATCATTGCTACTTTGAGCCAATGGTTGGGATGCTTTCGGGTCAAACCAAGAGCTGAGATTTTGCACTAGAAGAGACAAAGTGTCCCTCTTCCACCTCGTATAAATAGATTTTATCTTCATGCTCTAGAGGAGGAGAACCAGCCCTTTCCGATTACAGCTAAAATTTCCCTCCCTTCCTTCTTTCCCCACCGTGTCTTCAGCCCCTGAAGCCCCCACATACACCTTTCTCCTCCACCAACAGACAGCGTCGCAGCCTCCCTACGAACCCAAATCCTCACCAGTGGCAGAACGGCCACCGCAACTACCGGTCCTCACCTTGCGGATTTTCTTCCCCTTCTTTCTTCCTGTCATAGCCACCGTCAGCTGCCACCGCTGCCACCTCTTGCACCACGGTGTCATTCACGTCAACCAGACCACCGCCATGCTAGGTGCGCCCTTTCTCTCCTTCCCCTTCTCCTCCTCCTCCTCCTCCTTCTCCTCCTCCTTCTCCTCTTCGCTGTCTCTATTCACTAAGTGAACAGCAGACGTGAATTATAATTCACATCCTACTATTCACACATGAACAGTGAGCGTGAATTATAATTCATGTTCATTATTCATGTAGTGAACTTTGGGTCGGCCGTTTCTGGCCCAGCCCAAATTTCTGAGTCGGGTCTAGCCCCATCCCAAAAAAATTTAAAAAAAAATTAAAAATTCCAAAACTCTTTCTAAAAAAATTTATGATTTTCTTGTGTATTTTTCTATCTATTTTGCATAATATTGGTTTGTATTTTTATACTGTAAAGATACAAATCCAGTATTAAAATACCTGGTTTTTGTCAAAACATTGCAAAAAATTATAAAAAAAAAATTATTTTCATGCATATGGCCAAGTCTCTCAAAGATAAGAAAAAATCATCACATCGTGTTTTCATACAACAAAAAAAATAATATATGTTTTAGCATGCATTTTGGCTTTAATAACCAATTTATTAAAGTCATGAGAACTAGGCCAATATTTCAAAAAATACCCAAAAAATATTTTGTTTTTTTTTCTTTTAGTATCTGGATAAAGAATTTATACATAAAACATATTCCCGATATTAAAAAAAAAAGTTCATTTTTATTGATGTTAGAACGGTTAGGTTTTTTTACTCGATAAGATAAGGACCTCCTTATTGATGAGGACTTTTCTTAAACTATAGACGGGTCAATAATTAGAAATACAATGACACCTTTGATTTTTTATCAGACAATCAAACAATACACCTTACCTTAGATAAGGCATATTTGGAGTGCTAATATCTTCCCTTTACGCAACCAGTCCCCGTACCCGATTTCTAAGACCAGTTAGGGATCTTAGTGACCAAAAAACTAGGTGGCGACTCTTATTCCCTCATTCCACCGATAAAAGAGAAGAATTCGTTACCTCCCCATATTTTCCAGATAGATACATTTGATGAAGTGGAATATTCGCCAGCGACACCGCACATGTGCAACAATTACAATAAAACTAAATCATGTGGGGAAAGCACCGTAACTTTCCTCGCAAAACATTGTGGATTGCTACAGTGTCTCCCCACATGGTTTTTTTTTCTTATGATTTTTTTAAAATTATCTTTGTTGATTTTATTTTGTTTAATATTGAGCTGGTTGAGAATTACAATTACAAGGCTAAATTATGTAGGAAAGCACTATAGCTCTCCTCGCAAAACACTGTGGATTGCTACAATGTTTACAACATGGTTTTTTTGTGTTTTTTTGTTATGATTTTAAAAAAAAAAATTTATCTTTGTCGATTTTATTTTTTTAATATTGAGCTTGTTGAAAATTTAGCTTTGTAATGTTTTTTCTTTAAAACATTGTAGGTTGTTGCAGTATTTTCCTACAATGTTTTTTTTGTTTTTTTATTATGATTTTTTTTTCAAAATTATATTTGTCGATTTTATTTTTTTAATATTGAGTTGACTGAGAATTACAATTACAATAAAGTTAAATCATGTGGGGAAAGCACTGTAACTTTCCTTACAAAACACTGTGAATTGCTACAGTGTTTACTTATATGGTTTTTTTCTGTTATGATTTTTTTCAAAATTATCATTGTTGATTTTACTGGGAAAAGCATTGTAGTTTTCCTCACAAAATATTATGGATTGCTACACTATTTCCCCTCATGGATTTTTTATTTATTTTTTTCAAAATTGTCTTTGTTGATTTTTTTTAATATTGAGCTGGTTGATAGTTTTTTTAATATTGAGCTGGTTGATAGTTTAACTTTGTAATTTTTTTTATAAACAGAAAAGCTAAATTACATTAAGAAAGCATTGTATCTTTCCTCACAAAACATAATAAATTAATACAAATCATTATATTCAGTCTCAAGTATTTGATAATCAACATAATTTTTTTTCTTTATAAAATATTAACTCTATTATATTTTTAATTTTTATTAGTTATTTAATATCAATTTATAATTCTATCACTATCAAATATATTTATAAATCTATGATAAAGCTTTGCATGTCAGAAGTAGCTAGCATGCGCAAGAATAATCATCGAATGTTGGAAAGAGTGCACTATATAGTCAAGAGTGGTGTCAGGGTCCCATAAATCATGAAGCCTAGAAGTTCATAGTGTCACACGATCAGGCATGGTCCCGTAATTAAAAAAAGATATATTTTCTCCAAGAGAATTTATTGAATTTCTATAAATGCACCAAATAAATAAAAGGATGTTTTTTTTATTAAAAAAAAATGGTCTAAGCAATAATTTAGTCTTCGTCAAAGTATTTGGTAGATTTTTATAAATTCTATAATTTCAATTACATATGAATAATGGCATCAATAATTCTTCCAAGAATTATGATAGCAATTGTGGACCATATGATATGTATGGAAGAACTCTCGTCAATCACATAAATTATGATGGCTTTATTCGGCTGTGCGCACTAGAAGTCCTCTTGGATAAAGCTACAGCACATCCACACTCATAATTCAAGTGCGGTCCAAAATAAAGCTTATTGTAAATCAATGTATTCATTCCACAGACACAAAAGCATCTCTTTTCCAGCTTTTAAGGATAAGCTACAAAATATATTCTTCCACTGCATTAATAACCCTTTTTTTTTCTTTTTTTTTTTTTTTTTTAATTAGAGAAAATTTCACCTCCCAGAAAACGTAATTTGTGAGCTCAGGTGAGCGAGTAAAACCCAGCTGTCTCAGACTTTTACAAAAAATACAATTCCTGACTCGAACTCGAAATCTGCTATGCAGATCTCAAACTCTTTACCATCACGTTATGCCTTTTGAAATCATTAATAACCTTCTAGCTCCTTCTTTTCCTTTTTTTTTATTGAGGACCACATGTTCAGCAAATAATTATTTTTCAAGCGTACAATAATTATCATGAATTCTAGAGAGATGAAAATCAACTTCTCTCGCAATCCAAGGGCTATCTGTGAAGATCGAAATGTTCATATGGCACTAGCTGTTTCG
>Ga0325410_1005726_pt1 | contig 13701 bp, 8 predicted proteins | sample PopdelMetagenome_16_FD_206182 | JGI IMG/M metagenome (GOLD analysis project Ga0325410, IMG submission 206182) | Populus deltoides microbial communities from Bellville, Georgia, United States - Xylem-PdIQD-R3 | ecosystem: Host-associated > Plants > Phyllosphere > Stem > Wood/Secondary xylem... | reverse complement strand
CAAATTAACTTGCTAAATCCACAACCCGAGTCATAAGATCAAATAACCTCGTAAAAAGTAAATAAAAAAATTATGCAGCTCAGTTTCCAATCAACCCAATATTAAAGGATGAGATTAAAAAAAAATAATTAACAAGGGTTAAGTTGTCAAACTTATAACTCAAAACATGAGATTGAAATGATCATATGAAAAGCAAATAAAAAAACAACTCAAGTTAACTCGGATTAACTTATAAAACTTGTAACCTAGGTCACAAGACTAAGATAACATAATAGAAAGCAAATCCAAACAAATTATGAAATTCAATTCTCAATCAGCTTATTATTGAATAATAAAATAAGAAAAACATTTCAATAAAAAATAGAGATACAGTAAAACAACACAAGTCAAACTAAGTTAACTTGCTAAACTTGATATTCAAGTAATGAGATCGAGATAACCTCTTAGAAAATAAACTAAAATAAGCATAAAATCTTATTTTTTAAAAAAATTAAATCAATCAAGTTAATCCATTAAACTCATAACACAAATCATAAAATCACAATAATCATATAAAAAACAAATCACAGTAAATTACAAGACCTAATATCTAATAAATTAATGTTAAAGTAGCATATCTTTTAGTTTTTGTTAATTAATAAGGTGTGCTTGCCTGCCTATGTGGTTCGATTTTACTTTATCTTTTCATGAATAAAATTATCTAGTCCCTATGATTTTAAATATAAAATAACTTAGTCCCTTTATCGAATATGATTGTTCATTCATTAAGTAGTCCCGAGAAATGGTTAGAATATCCCAGGTTTCTTTCAATTAACATACACAAAATATTTTGAAAATAAAAAAAATGATTAAGTGAATGACAATTCAACATCTTATTAGCTTACACTTAATATAGCGAGAGTTCATTTGTCATGGCTTATAAAAAAAATAATTTTAAATTTTAAATTACCGTTTAAAACGAGTTAACTTAAAAATATGTTTGACATAAAATAATTTAATTTAAATGCATGTTCCAAACAATTTTTGTTAGAATTTATATATTGAAATTTAACATTTTTTAACTTCCACAAGATTTTGACTCGAAATTGTAATAAAAAAATTTTGGAGCAAAAAATTATTTATAACTAAAAAAATCAACACTTTGTTTTGAATCAAAATTTGAAAGTAATTTAATTCAATTTAGAAAAGACACAACAAACATCACTTAAGCTGTGTGTGTGTGTGTGTGTGTGTGTATATATAGGGATGTAATGTGAAGTAATTTAAATCAAAGAGACTAACTAATTATTTTCTAAAGATACAAGGACTAAACAATGATTTATTCTTTTATAGGGATTGAGTTTCGTTTTTTGCGAGGAAAAAAAAAACATCGCTTGTCCTGTCGTTTCAAAAAACCAAGGGCCGTTTCCTCTCTTCTGCGGGCTCCGGAGTCCGGATCCACTTTATTTTATTTTTAAGAAAAAAGAGAAGTGTTCGTCCCATATTAATTTTTTATCCGAGAAATAGCCCCGTGCTATCTTTGGTCATGTTATTGTTGGGCCGCATGCGGATCTTCGAGGTATCTTTGTATCCACCTAGCAACTTTTATGGTTTTGATTAAAATATAATCAAAATGATTATTGTAAATTATGGTTTTGATTTTTATGAGAAATAATTTTGATCTTGATATATTTTTTATTTTTTTCTGTGACAAGATTTGTCTTTAATTTTAACAAAGAAATATATTTTTTTTAATTTTATATTAGAAAATGGAGACTAGAGAATAATAATAATAAAAAACTTGAAAACAGAAAAGAGAAGAACACTTTTAATGTGAGATCCACGTTACTAGCGATGCAGAAAGAACCAGTGACCCTTTCCTGGATGGCGACATGATCTCGATTTTAAGACTTTTAAGAAAGTAATCGGAGACGATGGGTAACGAATTCATATATACATGTATTGCGACAGTTGAGCTACTGTAGGCAAATAGGAGGTGGAGGTGGAGGTGGAGGTGGCGACTGGCGAGAATCTCCAGAAAGACAACGATGCATCTGTCCAAGTTTGCTTTCTTTTACTTACGTCATCCTAACCAGGACGAATTCCCATCAATTTGATGGCAACCTCCCACCCTCCTAACGCAGAAAAATCTAATTATTCACACCACTGTTGACGTAACATCATTATTGATGAGCTAACGCCAAACCAAAGGTGAGCTAACTTCAAACTTAGGTCAATATAATGCTAATCCAACCTTTATTTGGTTCATCAGGGAAGGCTTTTGAAGTTGGTCTAATAGTGCTGAGCCCAAACCATACATATATTGAATTCCCATCAACTGTGATGTAATGCGTTGATTTTTGTGTGCCTTTTAATTTCACACAGGACGTAGCAGGAAGCTAGAAAAACAACAAGAAGATTGTTTTTAATGTGATGTAAGGTGTTTTTGGTCATCTTATCAAAATCACCATACATATATTGATTGTGTTTATAGATTACAGTACAATAGAATCGAACAAAAGAATGAGATATATGACGAGTTGATTTAATTTATACTTGTACAAAATCACCACAAAAATGGTTTGGGTTGGAAACAAGAGCAATTATTCCAATGTTACCACACCATAATATTGGAGGTGATTGTAGAGAAATACCAAGATCACAAAATTACATTATGAGCAAATATAATTCAGTTGTAGCAAGGCTATAAATCAATATTTTACCTTCATGCTAGATCTAGACATAATATGCTATTTGTTGCACTCTAAGATATAAGATTTTAGCCAATAAAAACACCATTGGTAGATTTGTGATTGTCTAGATTGCTAGCCCGATTAGAATTATAAGAGACATTTAAAGCAATTGAGGAAAGTGTATAATGCCTGCCATAATTAACATAACCTTTTTAATTAATAAAGAACTAATTTTACAGCACCCCACCCCAACGAGGCTCTCTTGGATTATGCATAAATCGACATAATTAATTGATTCCATAACTAATGTTAGGTCCGGTGAGAGTACAATACTAAAGTACACAATAACCTGCCTGTACTCAGTAGGGTCAGATAATAGTTTGTCACACGTGTGCGGCATCGCGGCGATCGTTCACCCTCAATGTAATGGATATATATCTGGTAAATGTGGGGAGACAAGGAATTCGTTGTCTCTTAGTAGTGAAAAATAGAATGGGAGTCACCACCTAATATTTTGATCACTAGAAACCCTAACTGGTCCTAGAGATTGAGTACGGAGACTGATTGCGTAAAGAGAAAGTATTAGCACCCCAAATACACCCTACCTAAGGTAAGCTGCATTGTTTTATTGTCTGATAAAAAACATCTAAAGTCTTATCATGTTGGTCCGTCTATGGTTCAAGAAAAACCCTCCTCAGTAAGGAGGTTCTTATCTTATGAGGCGAAACTTAACCGGTCTAATGTCTATAAAAGAACTACCTTTTTAATATCAGGATTATGTTTTACGTATAAATTCGTAATCCCAGACATTAAAACAAAACAAAATATTTTTTTTGATTTTTTTGAAATATTGGCCAAAGTTCTCGTGACTTTAATAAACTGGTTATTAAAGCCAAAATGCATGCTAAAATAATATTTTTTTAAAAAAAATTTTCTTTGTTGTATAAAAATACGATATGATTTTTTTAGCTTTGAGAGACTTGGCCGTATACATGAAAACAAAAGTTTTCTTTTTTTGAAAAAAAAAACAGGTATTTTTAATACCGGATTTGTATTTTTACGATATAAAAATACAGACCAATATTAGTTAAAATGACATAGAAAAATCCATAGGAAAATCACAATTTTCAAAAATATATAAAAAAAACACAAAAAAAGGAGAAAAAAATGAAATGGACTGGGCTGTATTGGCCCAACTACAAGGTTGGACTCAGCCCAGCCGCGTGGGCTGGGCTGATGTTCCAGCCTTTAGTTAAGAGGGTTGGACTCAGCTCAGCCGCGTGGGCTGGGCTGATGTTCCAGCCCGAAACAAAAAGGGGCTGGACTCAGCCCAGCCGTGCGGGCTCCAGCCCGGAACAAAAAGGGGCTGGACTCAGCCCAGCCGTGCGGGCTGGGCTGATGTTCCAGCCCGGAGCAAAAAGGGGCTGGATTCAGCCCAGCCGCGCGGGCTGGGCTGATGTTCCAGCCCACTGGAGAAGGGAAGAAACCCATGTAGCTGGTCACTGTGCGTATGCACAGTAACCGACTAATTATTTTCTTCTTGCATGCAGAACGTGCACAGTGCACGTTCTGCAAGCAAGAAGATGAATTAGGGCCGGTGGCTAGGGGGAGAAGAAGATTACCTGAGGCAGTGATCTTGGGCGGTTGAGCTGGCGATGACGGTGGCTGTTCTCGGGGGCGCTGCGGTGGCGATAACGGTGAGACCTAGTGACAGCAGCGGCGCTTCTTCTCCACTGTGCAGAGACACCAGTCGGCGTTTCCTTCCCTACCGGTTTTTCCTTTTTATCCTTTTTCTTCCTTCTTCCCAACTGTATCTCTCGGTTTCCTTGTCGATATCCCCGGTTTTTTGGTTTCTCTGTTTCGGTTGTTCCTCTCTCTCTCTCTCTCTCGGTCGGTTTCTCTCTCTTTCGGTTTCTCTCCCCGTTTGCTGCTATTCTCCCTCTCTTCTTCTTCCTTTCGGGTCACTATTTATAGGGGCAGGGGGAGCGGAGTCGACCTTGCCCCGTCCCATCATCGCCCGTGCATGGTGCGTACGTCGCCTCCTCTGCAATGGCGCCGGCCGTGGTGGCCAATGGAGGCGTTGCTTATGGAGCACGGTTGCTCGGGCATCTCATCATGAGATGGGTGGCGTCTGACTTTGGCTCTAAAGCACGTGGAAGAAGAGACAAGGGGAAGAAAACAAAAAAGCTTCTCTTCCCCTGCTGCACGTCCAGGGGAAGAAGAAGAAGAAACAATGCCGCCTTAAAACGGCACCGTTTCGTCTCTTCTTTTTTTTTTAAAAAAAGGCATGAAACGACATCGTTTTTCTTAAAACGTGCCGTTTCATTTAAATGAAAACTGGCGCTAAGTCAGTCCTTCAATTTGCTCACGTTTTGCATTTTGGTCCTTGGTCTCGGATTTCTTCAATTAAGTCCCTAATTGGCCATCAGACTTCAATATGTATGCAATTAAGCCCCTGATTTAACCAAATTAACTCTCAAAAATTATAATTTGACCCCAGAACTTTAATTTCTTCTAATTAAAGCCCAAATTAATTCCAAAATCAATTTTTCTTACAATCAAACCTTCCATAAATTCAATTAAACCTTCAATATAATTTAATTGAGTCCACCAATATCTAATTTTGGACTTTTCTTTCTCAAATTGAATTTTCTTTGTCAACAGGGCTATCATCAGTCAATAAAATACTTCCAAACTTTAATTTTTGTATTTTTAAACCTCCTCAACCAAATTTTGACTATTTTCTGAGAGTTCTGGCATTCACTTTTCACTGTTATATTTTTTTGATAATATTTTTTTGATTTTTTTGTATTATATTTTTTTTAAAAGAGAGGTGAAAATGTGAATTGGGGAATAACCCAAAAATAGGTTATGACATAGTTCATCATCATGAGCATAAAGTTTTGCACTTAAAACAGCAGGCGATGCAAGAGGTTGAACACCAACAATATGAGTTTTCTCAAGCAGATTGGAAATATATTTTGTCTGCCTGAGATGTAAGCCTTATTGATTACAAGTAGTTTTGATTATTAGAAAGTAAGAGAGGTTACTAAGATGTCAAACATGAAAGCAAGATTGCAAACCAGTGTAAAACTTTTAATTTCTAAATAGCTAGAACCAGTGACAATAATGTCATCTACGTAGGTTAGGATAAATAACTTAAAGTTATATGTTTGTAAATGAACATGCTATAATCGAATTCATACTATATAAAAGCAATGTCAATCGGATGCTAACAGAGTCTTATAAACCAAGCTCAGGTGGCCTATTTAAGTTTATACAGTGATTTATGCAACCCGCAAATGAAATATGGTTTAGAGTTATCAATAAATCCCTATGGTTGATCCTAAAACGATGCAAAAATGCATTAGAGACAGCACTTATTTAATAAGGTAATTAAAAGTGACAACCAACAAGAGAACCAAACGAAAGAATGGTGGAAAACTTGATAATTGGGGAAAAAATTTCATGGCATTGAATGCCATTCCACTAATCAAAGATTTTAGCCACTAATCTTGTCTTATACCTATCAATTCTGCCACCAAGTTTTCTTTTGATCTTATAAACCCATTTATTTTTGACAATATGATATTGAGATTAGTGAGAACAAGTAGTCTAAGTGTGATATCCCACATCGAAGGCGAATGTCCAGAGCTGAGATTTTATGAGTAGTGGTGACCGCTGACCTGTTGTATACGTTCTGGGGCGTTAGACTCAGAAGTGGGCTCACGTCACCAGGAAAAAAACCGTGAGGGCGGTAAGGCCTAAAATGGACAATATACGGCAGGTTGGGTCGGGCTATTACATTTAGTATCAGAGCCGAGGACGACTCGTTTTAAGGTAATGGAATTGTAATATCCCACATCGGAAGTGAGTGTCCAAAGCCAGGGCTTTATGAGTAGTGTTGGTCGCTGACCTGTTGTACGCGTTTTAGGGCGTCAAGCTCATAAGTGGGCTCGCATCACTAGGAACAAAACCGTGATGGCGGTAAGGCCCAAAGCAGAAAATATACGACAGGTTGGATCGGGCTATTACACTAAGTTCTATTAGCTATCAATACATCAAATGCTTTGCTTATTCTCGCTCTTTAATTTGGATTTGAAATTGGTTTACTGTAGAGAGTAAATTCCTACTCATTAAAAACACTATAGAATAATTTTAATGGATGAAGAGTGGATTATAAAACCTTATAGTTTTGAAACTATTTTAGTTTGGAATGACCATTCTTGACCTTATGATTATATGAGATGTAGATGGAGGATTTGGACTATTTGATGGTTAATATATTTGAATGTTTTGCTGGATGTCTAAGGAAAAAACTTCGTGTGTGAGAGAGTCAATAACAAATTGGTTTATTAAGGTAAAGGGTATATGCATGGGAGATACATGAAGTTTAGTAGATAAAAAAAAAAATCTAAAATGTTACTTGTAGGGTTTGAAGTTGGAAAAAAGTAGAGGTTGTGTTGGTCTCTATATTAAAAACATTAATCAACAAATTACTAGATAATATTGTATTTACCAAATTTCTAAAGTTATCAGGTGATAGAGTTGTGCTTGAACCGAAGGAATCTTAATCTTTATCTTTTAGTGGAAATGTTGTTTCATCAAATAGTACACTTTTAGAGATATAAACTCTATTAGACTCCAAATCTAAATAGCGATAACCTTTTTAATTATTAGAATAACCCAAATAAACACAACATCTACTATGGTATGCAAGTTTATGAGTTTGATAAGGTCTTAATAAAGGATAACATGAGCAACCACAGTGTCGCACCCTTGCGACGGAGCGCGACGATCCTCGATTGGTTTCAGGGTCTTTTGTTTTATTGAATAAGGGAGTCGCCACCTAATATTATGGTCACTAGGAACCCTGAATGGTCTTTCAGAGATTCTAAAGCAAGAGACTGGTTGCATAAAGGGAAGGTATTAATACCCCTAGTACGCCCTACTTAAGGTAAGCTGCTTGGTGTTTAATTTGCTTTATAATTGTTATGGTGTTGGTGTTTTCTAATCCCATCAGTTTTTCTAGGTTTGATTCAAACTAAATTTTTAAGATAGAAATCCAAGGAGATTCCATGTGCTTTAAAAGCTCATTTTTCTCTTAGTATTTCAAGAGTTTGTGACTTGTAAATCGCAAGGGCGAGAGACAAAAATTTAGAAATCTAGGGCGCTTTAAAAGCCTATTTTTGTCTTAATGTTTTTTTACACTTTCACGACTCGTAAACCGTGGAGTAAAAAATTAAAATATTCTCGATTATAATCAAGGCTTCTTTCAAGGATGTGTGATGACTTATTATCTCTAGAAAATTATTTTGGATATTTACCACTTACGGTTTTCTTTATCCAAATATTAACAGTGAATAATAACAAGTTATTTCCAATAATATTTTGGATATTCATCCCTTTGAGATTTCTTTATCCTAACATTAACGGTGAATAATAACAAGTTATTCCTAATAATATTTTGGATATTCATCCTTTTGGGATTTCTTTATCCAAACATTAACAGTGAATAATAGATGAATTCCCCCAAAATAAAATTTTTGTATTTTTTAGAATATTGGCCAATACCCTTTGGAGTTTTACAAACATGTTGTAAAATTCAGAAATGCAAGAAAATAATTTTTGTTGTGTTTAAGAAATCCATGCGAAAACATATTTTCAAAACTTCCAATATTTTTTTTATATATATAAAAACGTTCAAAACATGTTAGGGTATTGGTCGTATGCAACAAACAAAAATATTTTTATATTTTTTTTGTCAAAAACACAAGCATCACAATTAATCGCAATTAAAGACAACAAAGCATGCATATATATTCTCAAAATTTGCAAGAAAATTGAACAGTCCATAAAATCAAGGATGGCCCCTCAAAGTCAAACATAATTTTTTTTTATCCTTAAAAAAAAAACATCTAGCCTAGCCATATGGGCTGGAATTTATTTCCAAGCTCAACTCGGTTACTGGCTCAAACCAGTAACCGGTTCTGCCAGCAGGAGACCCGTATGAACAGTCACTGGTGAATTAAAATTCACATGCACAGTAACAGTGAATTAAATTTATGCATGCATAGAGACGAGGAGAGCTTACCTGATGCAGGGACGAAGCTGGTGCTCAGGCTGGTGTTCGGAGATACAGCTAGAGGAGGAGAAAATGAGGATGGCCTGTTTAGAACATGGAGGGACGACGTTTGTGGCTGGTAAGGAAAGGGGTATGGTGGCTGGTGAGGGGGGAGTGGCCGGCTGGTTTGTGTTCTTTCTTTTTCTAAGGTGGGGAGGGTGGCCGATTTGCTTGAAAAAGATGGGTTTAGGGTTAGGGTTTTGTTTGTATTGCTTTCTAAATGTGCAAAATTGCCCCCTCAAAATTTTCTCCTCCCTTTGTGCATATGGCTGGAGGTTCACTTATATAGAAAATCTCTACACGTGTTATTTAAGGAAATATTGCAATAATTATTGCAGAGATTGTCTTCTATAACCAGTACCAACAAATCCTATATATATGGTATTTTATATTACAGTGATTATTTCCCATAACTAGCACGAATCAAATCATATATCTATGGTATTTTATATTGCAGTAATTATATGTGATTCAGTAATTATCTCCTTGACATATTGCTTCCTTAACCCTGATACTCTATGGTATCGCCACATTTAAACCCTTATTATTATTATTTTTATTTATTTTTTATTTGAAAATTTATCAAAATATGGGTCAAAAATTGGATAGCAACACAAAGATCCCTAGTTCAGAGTAACTATGAGCTTTACCATTTAAAACTTCAAAAGGGCTGCAATGTTGTAGGATTTTAGTAAGTAACCTATTAATTAAGTATATTGATATTTAAAAAGAATCAACCTAAATTTTTCACTTAAGATGTGATTGTGCTAATAATGTTAAACCAAGTTCTTAAATGTGATGATGTTTCCTCTAAGCTATTCTATTTTTCTCATAGGTATGCGAAGATGTTAACCTATGATATATTCTTAACTTTGATAAAAACTTAGTAAATTATTTAGATAAGTATTCTTTTCCATTATCAGTATGAAACTTTTTAACCGAGCAAGAGAATAAATTTTCAGCATGGGATTTAAATTTAAGAAAAGTGACAAATGCTCCTGCGCTATGATGCAAGGGATAAACCCAGAAAAACCTTAAAAAATCATCTACAAACAAAAAATAACAACAAAAACCACTAATAAATTATATGGGTGATTTCTAAACATCATAACGTATGAGAACCAATGGATTAACAAGTTGCAAAGTGGAATATGGAAAAGGCATTTGCTTGCTTTTCCAAAAGGGCATACAAAATATCGCACCCGACATCGCAGCGACCTTTAAAATTTCTAGGGAAAAATAACATATATTTAGCATCTTGTTCTTATATGAAAAAAAAGGTCTGGTTTAAAGAGTCACCACCTAGTATTATGGTGACTAGGAACCCTAACTGGTCAATACAGATTCTATGGAGTGAGACTAGTTATGTAAAAAGAAAGATATTATCACCCCTAAAACGTCCTACCTTAAGTAGACTGCACTGCCAGTTTTTTCTAAAATTGCTAAGAGTTGTTTTATTCTGTTTTTTATGGTTTGCTTATAATATTCTTGACTCTGGTGCCAGTGAATATTCAACTACGAATACTTCTAACTCTAGCATTGGTAAATATTACGTAATAAAAAAATGGTATTCTTGACTCTGACGCCAGTGAATAAATCAGTAAAATTTAGATTGATAGCAAAACATATCTTTTTATTAATTTGTTTTGTGAGAAAAAGAAAAGGATGGATATATATCGCGTATTAGATTCACATTTCAGAATAAGAGTCTACAACCTAAATACATAGTAAAGTCAATGAAAAAAAGGTGCGAGAGACCCATAAATAAATAAATAAGAAATCCCTGAGTTTTTTTAGATTTTTATAATATCTAAAAGGGCCTGTTTGACTAGATAAAAAAAAGTGAGATTAAAGGGAAAGGGCATAAAGGTGTGTTTTACCAAACACACTCTTAGACCAAAGAAAATTGGGTCGGTTAAGCCTGAGGCCCAAGTCCAGCCCGGCTCAACAGTTCCTGTTTTTCTTTTTTTTATGGGCTGGATCTATCCCAGCCGTACAGGCTGAGCTTGATCTAGTCGGCTTGGCTAGATCACTAGCCCAAACTAGTGACCAAGCTAGCCATGCAACAGTAATAAAGTAATTAAATTAACAAATGAGGGAAAAAGAAAGACTTACCTGACATGGCTGTTGCTGAAATAAAAGTTAAGGGAGACGATCGGGTGACGCCGGAGACTGGTGGTTGGGCAACTGTCTCAACCTTTCTTTTATTCTTCCATGTTTCTTCTTTCTCTCTGGTTTTTTTTATCTCTATTCTCTCTCTTTCCCTCTTTGGCTCTCTATGTCCTTTTGTCCTTTCTTTCTTTCTCTACTAGTTTATGTTGCTCATTGTTGTCATGGAAAGGGAATGAAGTTGTTGGTCATGGTCTAAGAGGGACTCACCATTGTTGCTAGTGCTAAGGGGGCCTGACTGCAATTGCTGCATAGAAAAAGAAGGTTGTTGCTAGAAATGCAGGGGTGTAGCTGGTGTATGCGGTTGGTGCTTTCAGTGAAAAAGAAAAGAGGTGTGAACTATGACCGAAATGGAGGAACCCCTCTATTGCTACTGGCTTAAGCTTGCTCACGATTATTGAAGTTGAAGATGACATTGTTGTTATGACTGGTGCATGCTCACAGTGGTTAAGAAACCGCGACTGCCGGTGATGGTTGCGCCTGTGGTGAGTGATTGGGCAACCTTAGTGGTATTCTTGTTGGATAACAGCTATGATTTTGTTAATATGATGAGAAGAAAGGGTGTCCCTTTTGGCAACAAAGGGTAAAAAATACGTATCGCTAGACTCTAAAGATAAGGGGACGATGACATAATTGGTTCATTTAGGTTTTTTTTTTTTTTATAATGACCCCCCTTTTAATGTATACACTAGGATTTGTATTCATAATACAAGAGTCCTATATCATATGAAAAACAAAGTCTCAATCAAACTCATTCTCTTTTTGAAATTTAAATTTGATTAGAATTTAAAATGAAATTTAAAAATGGAGAACTATCATTATCTTGATGATTTTTTTAAACCGAAGATTAGGAGAGAATGACAAAAACAAATTATAGTCCCTAGTTTTTACACAAATTGACAAATCACACTGATTAGTACTTAAAAGTGCATTTTTATCAAGGTTTTATATCATCATTTTGCACTTGAAGTATCAATAACTCCTTAACTAAAGCATGTTTTATAATAATATATCTAATAATATAAGATACCTTTAATTTATGGTAAATTTTCATCTTAAATGTAGGCCTATCACATAAATGAAAGAATTGATTGATGAGTTGAAATACTGAAATTGAAAGGACAAATTGATGGTCAAACTTAGAAAAGAGATGTTGGTGCAGTCCAAACTGGAACATTGTTCGGTAATCGAGTCATATCTGGAGCTGTAGATCTCGGATTTAGGTCTACTGTATATGGATGGAAAGGTAAGACATAGGCCTACAACTTTAATGGGGAGCCCAAGATTTAACAAGGCCGTTTTCAAGTCCAAATTATAGCAACAACGAAGAAGTCTGAATCTGTCCTGCAGCCCAAACACTGTTCGGTGTTCAGCCCATATCTTGAGTTCTAGAAGTCCAAATGATCTTAAATTTTTACCCTAGAAATATGAGACAATTTCCTAGAACTTTCATGATTGAAGTCTGTTCAAATTATGACGTTATCAATGATGTTTTTGGCAGACAAGAAGATAAGAATTGTCACCAAGTCAAGATGTGGCCACCCATTCATCAATTAGTCAACGAATCAATAGTTCTGAATTTTGGCCTATAAAAGGAGGCATTTGCCATGTATTTAGGCATCTTGGTGTTCAGATCAAGATCATGCTCTTGCTCTTTCTTTATATTTTGTAATGCTTAAGTTTTGCTTGTATTAATCTCTTGCTTATACTTTTCATTTCCTTTCCTTGTTTATTTATGTTTCTCTATTTCATTATGTCTAGCTAGGTTAATTATGTCAAGGTAAAAAGGGTACACTGATGGTGTAAGAATAAGTATAATATAAATTTAACATGGACCTTAATGTTGGATACTAACATGCTTTATATTTGTTATCTTGTTCACTTTTAATACTTTGCTTGTTAAATGATTAATCTAGATTTATGTTGTATAACACTTGGTACAACAAATACTTGGCACTTTCATAGCCCATACTGTATGGTATAACCGACATCTGAGCTATGAAAGGAACTTGATTTGTTGTTAACATAAGTTATAATCATGAATGTCTGACAACATTTACAAGTATTGACATTATTCGAATAAGATAACTAATGTAATCATATTAACAATTTATAATCTGATTGGAACCTCCTTTGTGTGTGGTTTCCAATTGAATAACAAGAGTTTATACTATACTTGTTTGAAATACCATTAGTGGATCCTCTAACCTTGACATTTATTGTTATTATTGTTTAATCCTTACGTTAATCTTCCATCTCAAAGTTCTCATCAACTTCTTCTTCTTTTTAATCTTTATTATTATCATTATTAATAGTATTATTGGTATTATTATTATTACTATTACTATTACTATTAATATTACTATTATTAGTATTACTACTACTACTAGTATTATTATTATTATTATTGGTGTTGTTGTTGTTATTGTTGTTGTTACTGTTGTTGTATTATTGTTGCTTATAATTTATATAATTAACCTCTCTGTGGTTCGATCCCGGTCTTGCCGGGTTATTTATTACTTCGACACTCCTGCACTTGGTAAAAGACATCAATCTTTTAATCGTGTCACACACCTTTAACCGAAATCAATCCATGATATTTTAATTTCAAATTTTAATCCCTTTAAACTTAAATTAAAAGCAAATGAGTCCAAATTGGGTTATAACACAAATAGAAGGATGATTTATTTATTGTTAGTGAAAGAGAAATGTTATTGGAATACAAAATGAATTGAA